>ENA-UEPH01000997-UEPH01000997.1-human-gut-metagenome-genome-assembly--contig:-NODE-997-length-29974-cov-6.503328_pt1 | contig 29974 bp, 48 predicted proteins | sample MGYA00242891_ERZ507898 | MGnify/ENA primary metagenome ERZ507898 (study PRJEB26167, sample SAMN06115411) | human gut metagenome | host: Homo sapiens | place: China:Guizhou | collected 2014-10-15...
ATCATCTCCATTCCCACCGGCTCCGCCGCCTCCAATCAAGACCACTACTACCTGTGTAACGCCCTCCGGGACTGTCCAGGTTCCAGAGCCTGTCAGCACTTCATGCTCATCATATGTTACTACCTGCTCGAATTTCGGCGGCACAAATCCAACCAGCAGCGTTTCATCCGCTTTCAACGTGTTGGACAGGTTGATGTCAGCGGATTCTAGACAGGCGGTGACTCCCGTTTTGTCATAAGGATGCCATGTCGCAACACGGTTACCCGGCACCTCTCCTTGGTATACAATAGGAGCCTGTATTGTTTCGGTCCATTGGAAATAATTAGCCAGCCGCTCCGCTACCGCCGTTGAATTTACCAGACTAACCAGTGTTGCGTCCTTCACCGTTTTAATGTTAGGCTCTGCCGCCTCAGATACATCCCTTACCACCTCTCTGGTATTATGGATATACGCCCTCCCTTTCAGCGTGCCAGAGCCGCCAGAAACCTTTGCGTAGTTGGCCCCGCTCTCCAAGATAGAGAAGCCATCAGCAACCAGTTCATACATCGGGCTATTAAATGTGATAATATCCCCTTGCTGGGCAGTTCCTTCAAACAGCTTGGTTTCCTCTCCGCCCTCCACATATTGGTGTTCTGTGACTACTACCTGGGTTATTTTTGCTGTTTCCGGGGCTTTCGCTCCCACCAGCATATAATCCTCATTGATATTTCCAGAGATGCCATCCCACAGGCTTTCAATGCGTAAAACGCCATCCAAATCCGTTTTGATCCATGCTCCAATCGCTATCAGGACTTGGACCAGGTTGTCCCGCTGTGTAGCAACAGGCAACCAACCATATAGCTTAACGTCTGCGTATTTGTTTTGGATTGAAAAAGGGACTGTACCACAGATGCTGGCAATAACTTCCTGCGCTGTTTGCCCGGTGTATATTCCTCCATAATGTTGTCCCTCAGTTAAAATACCAATGGCGGATGTAGCGTAAAGACTATATCTGCTAGGACCAACTCGCTCTACTTCTTGAAGGTAAAATATCCCTCGCTGGGCGCCATTGTAGATCCATTTTAAGGGTGTATTTCGAGCGAATCCAATAAACACTCCATCCGGGTCACGGGCCTCAGCGGATAGTGTATTGACCTCCAGAGAGGATGAGCGAAGAGACATAGCGATATGCACATTCCCCGAAAAGATATCCTTTTGGTAAAATGTCTTTCCGTTATAAACAAGCTGATTCATGTCGGCACCTTCTTTGGCTCCCTGGCGTAAAATGTGACGGTCAAACCGCCCCAGCATGTCCCATCATCCATATATTCCACCGTATCCTCAACGACCTCTATATAGGCCTCATAAGATAGTGTGGTTTGCCCGTAGGGTGCCACAACAGTGTGACTATCCACCGGGGATGTCAGTACCTCATAAAGAGAGTCATAGTCATCACGGCTCATCCCATCAGCAGAAAGTTGGAATGTGTAGTCAAAAAAAGTTCCCTGGAGGTCTCTCCAGTGATAACCAGAAAGAGCGTTGTCTGCGTTTGGCCCATCTGAGAGTCTGGCTTTACGGGCAATAGATTCTACGCCTACGTTGTATCCGACCCCGTCTATGGTGAAAATATTATCCATAGCCACCTCACTCCACCAAGTCTGTACCGCTTCTACGGTCCTCGTCCCTTAGATAAGGCCGCAAAAACATTGACGCCTCTCTCGGATAGAAGCCAATGTCCAGTTTGACTCGTTGTGAACTGTTCCCATAAACCTCACCGCTCTTGTTTGTATCAGCAGTTTCTCGGACGGTCGTAGCCGCCACCGAACCTGGAACCATTCCGTCGTTAACCAAGGTAACACGTCGCTCAATATTAGGCATAGCGCGCTCTAACTCGCTAAGTACATCTAGTCTGGATACAGCAGATTTGACAGAGGCTGCGTTTCCCTCCAGCCCGTTCGCTATCCCTTGGTCAATATTCTTGCCCAGGCGCTCCCCTCGCTTAGACGGAGAATGTACCTCTGCTTCTTTCTCGGCGGTTCCAAAAATCGCATCTATGACAGAACCTATGGCATCTACCACATTCCCGACCATGGACAAGAATCCATCTATCAGGCCCTGAATGATATTGGCTCCAATGTCAAACAGCATTTGTGGCAACTGGGCAAACCCATCCAAAATAGCTTTAACTACATCAGGAAGCGCAAGCACAATGCTTGGAATCGCACTTATGATGCCGTAAACTAGAGCAGTAAGAATTTCGACGCCGGTTCCAATTATTTCAGGAAGATTCTCTACGATAAAATCAATAATGGATGTAAGTATCTGCGGGAGATTTTCCATCAAAATTGGAATTGCAGAAACAATCCCATCTATCAGGCTTATAAGAATGTCGGCCCCTGTATCCAGAATGGAGGGCAAATTTTCGGTAAAATATTCTGAAATTGACGATATTATTTCTGGCAGCTTCTCTACAAGGGACGGAATGCCATTTTTGATTCCATCCGCTATGTATTTGAGAAGTTCAATCCCGGCATCCAACAAGGAGGGAGCCAGTTCTACAAGAGCAACGAATATTTCTTCGACCACCTGTGCCAGTCCGTCCAGCAGGGTCGGCAGATTATCGATGATCCCCTGCAAAATAGCTTGGAGAACATCCACGCCAAAGGAAAGAAAATCCGGGAGCTTCTCCACCAGCGCCGTGACCATATCGCCGATGGCCGTAGAAAGCGCCTCATCCGCTCCATCTACACCATTGACCAGGTCATTGAACGCCGTAACGACACTTGCGATTGAAGGGAGAAATTCAGATAGGAGATTATTTTTTACTTTTGATACGGTTTCCCCCAGTTGAGATAACGTATCATCGAGAAGGATCTGATTTTCTCTAGCCTGGATCAGTGCTTCGTTGTTTCGATAAAATGCCGCACTCGCTTGGTCATATGTCCTGGACAGGGTACTCATGATGAGCTGGTTGCGCTCACTCTCAGAGGTACATTTGGCCAGCTTTTCGTTGAACTTGTCCTCAGATATACCGGCCCAGTTCAAGGCGTCCGCCAAGGTGCCGGTTACCTGACCGACCTTCGCCGTCTCGTTTGCGCTTTCAATCAGCCCTTCGATTGGAAGGGAGTCGCCAAAAGTACCGAATACACCAGCGGCGATATCGGTCCATGTGGATACGTCCTCTTCATTCTCTGCCAGTTGTGCCAGTAGCTGGGATGCCTCGGTGGCCGTATCGGTGTCGCCAAGTATTTTGTAAAAGTCGCTGTAAGCTTTGGAGGCTGTTTCAGGTCCATATCCCGCCGCCTCAAAGGCGGTATTCAATTTACCTTGGGCGACTCGGTATTCTTCGGTAGCAGATTCCAGGGCTAGGAGTCCGGTCACCGCTCCAGTTGCGGCGGTAGCTACTCCTCCAATGGCCGCTACAGTTCCTTTCAGCGCCGTCTTGGCAACGCCACCCAACTTGGATAAGCCAGACTTAAAACCGCTTTCGTCGATATCTGTTCCGATTTTTACAGTGCCATCGTTCGCCAATCATGCCACCTCCTGTGGCTATGGCACTACGGCACTTTCAGCTCAAATATTTTTTTGCAGATCTTGCACTTTAACCATAAGTCATTTGCTCGTGCTTTCGGACCCAGCATCACCCGACTGTCCACTACTCCGCAGTACGGACAAACTGGCTTGCGCTTCTTCGTATCTTCGTTTGACATAATCTTTCATGTCCTGTTCTGTCTTATAGCCTGTGTTTCCAGTCCCAAGAGAGTAGCGTGATTTCATTTCCCGGTAGAACTGTTTTTGCTGCTTTGGGAGATCCTTCAAATCTACTGTCCGGTAGGTCATGATCCGGCAGATCTCACAGTCTTGGGGAAGGGATTTGAACAGCGCTTTGAACCGCCACCAATGCAATTTTGCTGTGCTTAAATCTATCCCATAGCACTCCCAAAAAGCGGAGAAAATAAACTCGCTGTCCTGCTCAAAGTCAAATGCCTGTGGATGTTTCTTTCCTGGAGCCAATTTCTCTTGCGAGGCTGCAGAATAGAACTCCAGCATGGACTCCAGTGTGTCATTGGAGGGCGGAAGGCCCAGAGAAGTCATGAACTCACAGAGCCGTTCTGCTTTCCTTCCGTCCTCTTCTTTTGCCAGCAAGATTCCTTGAAATTCGATCCAGCACCGGAAATCTGTATCCACAGGGTATAAGACTCCGTCAATGGTGATTGTTTCCGGCGGCTCCCTGTACAGGCTCATTTTTTCAGATTCTGTAGGGTGAGCAGCTTCTGTACCTCCGGTCGGTTCAGCGCTTCCCTGGCTTCCGCCAGCTTTGCTTCCATTCTTGCTTTCCGTGCGGGTGCGTCATAAGCCGCAATGATGTCCTCACACGCCTTCATCAATTCGTTTGTATCTACCTCTTCCACGCTGGGCAAAGAGCCGGGAGCGAGATCCAAAACGAACATATGGAGCCGCTGGACTGCCTCCCGGCGGGTGATCTCCCCACTACGGTAATCCTGATCGATTTTTGCCACAGATTCGATCTTATCATCCACGGACAATGTTCTAGCGGGCAACTCATAGGTCTTTCCTTGGATGGTAACTTTGTAATTCATGTTGTTCTCTCCTTAGACAGCAGAATATGTATACTCTGTGGGGGCAGTTCCAACGCTCCGAAGGTCTACGGAAATAGCGGAGTTTTCGCCGGCATTTCCGCCGCCATCAGAATTAACGATGATGGAAACGGTGCCCTTCTCTCCCTTACCAGTCAGCAGAGAGAAATAAACATAGGGTACAACGACCTTCTGGCCTACTCCATGAGCGATATCCAGGCCAAAGCAGTAGTCCTGGAAAGCGTCGCCAATGTAGCGGTCGCCGGTGATGGCAAAGGTGCGCTGTGTGCCAGTCTTGGAGGTGGACAGTCCCGTTCGGATATACTGCTTGTCCTGGGTAACGGGGTTCATCTGTGGGTCCAAGCCAGCAATGCCCATCTGCACAACGGTATAGTCCTTCTCCGTGGTGGCCTCCTCTCCAATCCCGACTGCCAATACCCAATCATCGTTGGTAGCAAAGCCAGCAAATTCATCATTCGGAGTATATCCGGCCATTAATTCAGATACTTTCATGCTTTCACTCCTTCTGTATAATACCTAACCCTGACCTGGAACATATAGCGGGCGACGGTGCCCGCCTCATTCACCCCGGCCAGATTCGGCATATTTTGTAGATTTTCAATACTTAGCACCTTACATTCCTGGAATTTAGGGAAGTTTCGCGATCTGTTCTGCTCATCGATCCAGTCCATAAAGTCCTGAACGCTCTGCGCCTGCTCTGCGTTGACATCGCTTGTGCCTTGATCCTGGGGCAGCATCTGCACAACGGCGAACTCATAGGCCTTGATCCCCACGTCCCGAATGAACCGCTTCTCCCACACGTCGCTGTACACCGTTTCAATGCTGACACGCCCCGCCTTATCTGTGGCGCTGTTGAAATAGAGGAAGGACTTCACGGCGGGGCACTTCTCCAGAAATTCAAGAATTTCTTTATTTTTGTTCGCCATAAAATCACTTCCTCTTGATATAGGTTTCAATATCCTCCGCTAGTCTGTCGCCCTTTGCAGTCATGGCGGCCCGCTCCCAGTGGGAGGTAGCGAGCGGATGCTTGTCTATAGAGTATTTTAGATTTCTTTCTGTAGCGTGTTTACTGGTATTCCGCTTTGCGTATGTGCTCCACCGGTCATCCACAAACACCTTGCCCTCCCATTGAAAATGTGCATAGGGTGATTTGTAGTGGACATAGTCAGGTGTGATATCCACAGTTTGGTCCAGAGCCCCGCTGTCCATAGGGACATAAGGAGAACAATAGGCATGCAGTCGAGTATGGGCATATTTCCTGACATTATCTGAAAATATCCGTTTGAACGTTTTCTTCGGGTTGAAAATCTCAACACTGATATTCATACGCCCTCCAGGTGGATGTGTCCCAATGGAAGCCTTGTGTTGTCCCGGACGGAACGGACGGTCATGAACTCGTATCGTCCCGCCACCGCCCGCACATTGTCCGGGGTCACATTCTCCGCTACCTTCCCATGTACCACGATGTCGCCAACAGAGGCTGTAAAGCCGGTCATGTCGCCTTTCCACTCCTGGTATGGGTGGTAATCCGGCGATTCCGGGATACGGACCGTAACCGTCTGCCCCAGCGACACATCAGCGCCCGACACGCTCCTCACGGTGGTTCGGACAAACACGCAACCGGTCAGAACGGTCTTTTTCCATGCGTCCAGGCCGTCCGGGCTGTCCTCTGCTGCTCTCCGGTTCAGAAGCGTGATCGTCTCACGAAACAGCGGCGTCATATCCCAACCTCCAGGCTGACCAGCTCAACGGGAAGTATCTCCACGATTTGGTCATATACGGAGCCCATCATTTGCTCCTCTGTTTTAGCAGAGGCATAGTTGACAGTCAGGCCGTCGTTGCTGGTACTGGCTACATTAACAAAGCCGCTCTTGATTCTTTCCATAGCGTCGATAATGAGCACCATACACAGGCGGATATCATCGTCTGGCCCTGTGATCCGTCCCCGCGTCCAGTAATCCAGCTTTTTTCTCGCCAGTTGCTCCAAGCGGGGGAAGGCCGACGAGCTGGCCGTCCCGCCAAGGGCTTTATACTGTTCGTATGTGATATAGCCACACATCAAGCCTTCCCCCTCCTTCTTTTAGGTCTTGGCCGTCACAGTAGCGTTACCGGCATTCTGGGCCTTATAGGTGCTGTCAGCTTCCACAACGGTGATCTTATGGCCGGTGGTGGCGGTAATGTCAGACACGCCGTCCCAAGTAGTCCAGTTCCGCACACTCTGACCGTAAGTAACTACCGGAGCCGTAGAGGGATCAGTTTTGTACTTATACACGTTGGTAGGGGACTCCTTTATGGGAGTAACTGTCAGCTTGGTATCGCCGGATGCGGTTCCCGCCGCACTCTGCACCGTCAGCGTCCCCAGGGTGGGAGTGCTGTCCACATCAATAACCGCAATACCATCCAAATACTCCGCAAACAGGGTCATGCCCATGATGGCAAAGCTCTCGGACACGGCAGTGTGGTAGTTGCCCTCCACATGGAAGCCGATTAGATTCGTCTCACCGTCCGTGGTATAGACCAGACCAGCCCTTGCAAAATCACTGGTAGACGGGTCCACATAATACAGAACAATATTTTCCACGGGGGTGGCAATCACTCGTCCGCGGGGGATCTCCTCGTCAGACAGCAGGAACACAGTGGAGAAGCCCATGAAGTTCTGCACATACTGGAAGCCGAAAGCTGTCTGGACGGTGATATTGGCGTCGCCCAGATAGTCGTAGAGGTCCAAGACATTGGCAAATCCCACTACATTGGTGACGGTCCGGTGGATCTGCTTAAACTTATTGATGACCAGGCCCTTGGACATGGCGAGGGCTCTTTGCCAGGTGGTTTCAGAGCTGGCAAGTTTGCCGGTGTTCAAGTAGGCGTAGAAGCGGCGGGTCACGTTGTCCTGCAATTCATACAGGAATGCGTCGTCCGTCATGCCAACGGCCACATCATAGCCATAGGTCTTAATGGCCTCGATAGAAACAGCCTTGGCATACTTCTCCACAGTCATCTCTTCGTAGGGGGTCTCAATGACTGTGGCCTTAGAGTAAGGAATTTCCTCGCCCTCTCCCACGGTTCCGCCCTGAAGGGTAACAGAAGCAGTCTTACTCTTTAGAATGGCGCCGGGCTCTTTGCGGATAGGGCGCATGATGCCCAGGATCTCCCGCAGGTGCTCCCAGTTGCGGGCAAAGCGGGTCACAAAGTCAATGACACGCGCGGTAGACTGGATGTCGGACGATTTGGTCAAATTATCTTTTGCTGCCATAATCTTTATCAATCCTTTCTAAATAGGTCTAAATGTTCGGCAATAGCGGCCTGACGCTCTGAGGCATCTTTAATACTCATGATCTGGTCCTTAGTCATATTGCCGCTGGTGTCGGTTTTGGTAACTCCGGCGATCTTCAACGGTTCATGCTGTGGGTTCTTGAAAATGCCGTCCACGTCTTTGGTCATGTCGGAAAACAGGTCAGCGGGCTTTTTGCCTTTGTTTGCTGGGTCTTGGATGGCCTTTTTCAACTCCCCCAAAAAATGGGTGCGTGTATACTCGTTGACAAACTCCCGACCCTCGAGGGCGCTCTCTGCGGTCTGTGTGAGGATGGCGTCCACCTGCGCTTCCTTCTCCGCCTTGGCTCGATCCGCTTCGGCCTGCTTGTACTTGTCAAGCTCCGCCTGGATAGCGGCGGCGTCGCCCTTGGCCTTTTCCAAGTTGGCGATGGTCTCGTCCTTTTCGGCAAGTTGTCTTCGGAGATTTTCCAATTCGGTCTTTTGGTCCTCCGTCTTTCCCTTCACTTTTCCAATGTCACGGCTGTTTAAGTCCAAAATGCTGTTTACCTGTTCGTCCGAAATGTCCTTCAAAATTGCTTTGATCTCTTCTCTGGTCATAATCTTCTCCTCTACCACTTCGCTTTTTTCTCGTGGGTCGCATCCACTGTGGCCCCGTAGTTTCTCGACTTCGGGTCGGTCAAATGTTGTATAAAATCCGCAGGTGCGGGTTTTACCAGAAGAAAAAGGGGCCAACCGCCTCCTATTTGTAAGCAGTTGACCCCAACGGTCCTTCCCCGGCTCCAATCAGCCGGAGGAGCTGTATTTGATTGTCTTTTTTACCTCCAGGACGATGCAGCCATCTCCTTTTCGCCTGACTTCCGCATCATTCCCACGCTTGATGATAGCCTTGATGGCCTCCAGCAGTTCTGTGTCTGTCATACTCTCTCAACCGTCGGTCCTGTCATAGACCTCGTCCTTTCCGGTCTGGGCGTCAACCCCGCCTGTTCGCAAAACCGCTTGTACTCCGCACTCAGCGCCGCTGACTTCTTACGGGCCTGTGTAGCCCCCAGCTTGTCACCTGCGGCTATCATGGCATCCCTCTCGTCCTTTGCATAGCGGATCGCAGTCTCCATCTGCCTTTGTCTCTGGCTTGCCTCGTAGCGGCTCATCTTCTGCCCCTTGTACTCGATCTTTTCTGAGGATCGTCGGTTGATGTCCGCCAGCTCCTTCCGGCTGTAGACTGACTTAGAAACCCCCAGTACGATGGGCGTGGCAAAGTGCTGGCAATTCAGCGTCCCCAAAGGGCGGTCAAGACTGCGATTGATGCGCTCCCACTCCTCATTGGAGAACTGCCGTCCCTGGATGTGGCGGTGGTCGGGGGCGCAGAGGCCGTGGGCGGAGATCTCCACACCATCGGCTCCAAACTCTCGTCCGGTCTCCTCCATCATTTGACTGTTGAGCCGCCGAACACCCTCCAGGATATTCATGCGGGCGGAGGAATCCAGGCGGCGGGAGTATCCGCTTTCCCAAGTCACCCGGCGCAGGCCGCTTCGGGCCATCTCCTTGACTGTTGAGCGCATTGCGCTCTGATAATCCACAACGCCGGTCTGCACATAGGTAATCGCCCGGTCAATAGCGGAGATGTAGTATTCCCTCAATGGGATGGTCTGCTTTCCACGCTTGAATCCAATCATGTAGGTGTTGGAGATATTGGATGTACCGTCCATAGCCTGACGCTTTGCGGCGTCCACAAAGGAGGACAGTACCGACCTGGCGGCGTAGCTCTGGAGCGCATCCATTTTCCTTGCTCTGTAATAGGTGTTGGCAAACTCCACATTCTCCTCCGCCACCTCCTCGAACAGCCTTTCCACTTCCTGCTGGTTCACACCCATAATACGGGCAACTTCTTTCTGAATAGCCTTGAGGTCCGCCCCAGCATATTCGATGGCTGTTTTCAGGCGGTGAGCGTCCGCCGCGCCGATATCTCCAATTTTACGGATTCGCTCACAGATACGTTGAACAACATAGTTGTTCAGGCTCTCCAGGTTTTCCACGATGTTGTCCGGCAAGCCCTCCAGCCAGGACTCATTCATCAGTCGGCTCATTTATGATCGGCTGAATTGCCGCCTCCTGTATGTACTGGCTTCCGCCTTCTTCGGCAATCTCCTCCACGCGGGCCTTGGCCGTCTCATAATCCTCATCCATCATCCAGGCACGAACCTCCGCCTTATCTACAGCGCCGATTCCCTCCGCAACCGTAAGCTGATTGAAGTGCTCATTCAGTTGTTCGATATAAGAAGCGGACCAATCATAATGCGTCTCCCATAGTCCAATCGGGGCCAGATTATTATAATTGGCAATCACGTCCACAGCGTGGAGCAGATCGTCTGTCCCTCGTTCCAGTGCCCGGCGGAACTTGGTGATAACCGCAAATGTCGAGTTAAGCGCCGCCCGCATTTCAGTGGCGGTGGCGTAGGAGGTAGTCGGCGGCGTCAGTATTCCGGGAGACAGGCCACATAGGAGCTCCACCATCTTGTTGTTGACTGTAATTCCGACCTCCAGGTCTGAACCCCGTATCTCTGGAGAAAACTCTTGGATCAGTTTGCCGGGGTTGGCATTATCTCCGGCACCTCTCATCATCTGAAAGAAACGCCGTTTTTCCTGTGGTAGCACTACATTTCCGTTTTCATCCTTCACCAAAAGAGTCTTGTCGGCAAAGATCATAGTCTCCTTGGCACTGTACTCCCGATTGAAACGCTCATACGCCTCCACCGCCTTTGCCATAGGGCCGTCCACACCGGCTGTAATCTTCACGCCGTTTACGCCGTTCACGTCCGCCCGGTTGACCGCAGGCGACTTATAGCGGCCAAACAGCGGGCGGTCCACATTTGGGATGATCTGTTCCTCTGGGATGTCCTTCCAGGCTGGCACTTGGTCCAACCGAATCTCGTTCGCTCCCTTAAAGGCTACGTTACGGATGATAAGCGCGCTGGTTTCCTGCCCACTCTCAGTCTGTGCCTCCTTAACCATCTGAATCTCATATCGCTGATATAACCCGGACTCATTTTTGATTTCTCCGACCTTCAAAATACAGGACAGGATATCATTCCCGATGGACTCGCATACAGCGAAGTCTCCATTCTTCACGATATCTACGCCCAGGCGCTTGCCATCGGTATATGGCTTAACAATGCAATCCCCAGTTCCCAGAGCTACCTCAGCGGCCACATCCATTCTGTCTCCCAGGTAGTAGTCCAAAAAATTCTGAATAAATTTCGCTCTGGCACTATCCCCCTCAATTGTGATAGTGCTGTCCTGCATGGCCAGGGTCGCCACTTTGTTTGCCACAACCGCTGTTACGGAGATATTTGACATATCGCTGTAATCATCCCGGTATATTGGCTTATCTTGCAACTCCAGCCCGACCTTCTGGGCCAGATAAAGCAAAATGTTCTTCACAAATCCCGTAGGGTACACCCCCTCAATACATATACTGCTTGACAAAGTGATTTATGGAGTACCGTAGCTCGTCCATAGCGTGATTGTATGCGTCTACTGGATTCCCGTGCTCGTCCACGCAGTACATACCGATCTCTTTCAAAAAATCTATGTGTCCATATGTTTCATCTTCCACTAGAAAGAAACATCCGTCCTGAATCATATTTTGTGTGTACTCTATCCCGACCTTGATTCCCTTGGTACTCCCGCGGATATCGTGTGCATTATTGTCCGCGTTTAGTGCGTCGATTCCATAAAGTTCCAGTTCCTTTCGTAACGCCTTACAGGCCGGGTCAATATACCATGCGTCTTCCCGCATATTCCAGCGGTTGCGGCAATATGGGGCAAATTTCCCGGCCAATTCACGGGCCTGTACGCTCATAGCCTTGTTCCCGCCGTCGTAGTACCAGTTTGCCACACGGTATAGCGCCATCCCCTTCTTTGTGCGGCAGACCAGGTTGCAGGACACGCTTGTGGCATCCGTCAGGCCGCCGTCTCCGGCAAAGTACATCTCAATAGGGCGGGCATCGTTCGGCAGCCGGGTCAGGATGTGCTTAGTCGGATCAAACATGGAGTAAATCACACCCTGGGGGATACACCGTTCTCCCAGCCAGTCCCGCTGATAGAGATATGGATTTCTCTCCAGCGTCCGGCGTAACTCTTCCTTTCGCTCCGGTGTGATAATCGGGTTGTCATCCACCGTCCAATGTGTCCAGCGGGTGTCCTGCACATTGAACACATCTGTGATGACCGGGTGCATGGGTGCTGGCGGGTTCAGGTCGGCCAAATGCCAACGGATATGGGCGGCATACGTCCGGCGGAAGCACTCCTGAATCATGTTCATGTGCAGGATGTCAATCTCGCAGAAGTACACCCCGCCCAAGGATAGGCCACGGATGGTCTTGTCGCTGTCCGCCTTGGCTCCGCCCTTGTAATAGATCTTCTTTACGCCGGAACAGGTTAGAGCCTCCAGGTGGTCCCCATGGTCATCATGCTTCAAGTTCGCTTGCCTTCCAAACAAGTGGATCAGGCCATTTCCATCACCATCCATGGCCAACCGAAACGCCTGCTGCTGTGATGCGCCGACCACCAGGAAATTGCTGTCCTTGGAGGTGTTCAAGAAGTCATAGAACCGCAGGATGCAGGCCGTGGTCTTGCCGCTTCTGGGCGTTCCCTCCGCCACATCCAACGTCCGGTCAAATGGGCGATTCAGAAAATCTATTTGCTTTGCGGAAAGGCTCATTATTTCCTCGATTCGTACATATCACGCAGTAACGGGTGAATCTCTTGCCTGTGCTCCGTATTCGCTGTAAATTTGTCAATCAGCGTTCCCAGTGCAGTGGTAATCTGCGCTGGACTGGCCTCCGCCAGCTTCTCCGGGTCGTTCAGGGCGGCCAGCCCTTTTCCGATAATCTCGCAGACAACTCCCTTTTGACTGTCCATATACGCCAGAATATCGGCGGTGTTCTCGTCTTTTTTCTGATTGCACATTTCTGCAATATCTGCATTTCCTTGCACAATTTTCTTCACCGTGTTAAGAGAAACGCCATTTACTTTTGCTGTTGCGTTATAACTGCCCAACTGTACATAGTCAGCAATAATTTTCTTTTTCTGCTTATCCGTCAGCCGTGCAGCCATAACACCACCTTCCTGTCATACAAATCCGCCCCCGTCTCTCGCAACGAGGCGCGGCATATATACCCCTTCCGGGGTATGCTCCGGGTTTGGTCAGGCTTTCCGGGGGCCTGCTCTGTAAGGACTTGCGTCCTGGTGCCACCGCCCGCCTCATGCGGCGAGGAGCGGCATATAAAGCACCACCACATGGATGATGCTTTGTCCGGCATACACCGGACTTCTCTGGAGCCGAGAGGCGGTAATGAGCCGCCACGACCTCGCCGCCGTTCCCATGGCTGCGGTCCGGCCTTCTGCTACAGCACTCGGCATATTTTTGACTATCTGATACAGGTACTCATAAAAATCATAAAAGACAAGTTCCAGACCATTCCAATCAGGTCATCTTTTTCCTTCGCTTTGAAGGCTAAATAAGCATTTGCAATCATAAGAACAAGGCAGATAAATTCTGCAATGATCATAAACACATCCACAAACTTTACACCAGCCCATCATAAAATCTGCTTTCAGCTATTTTATCTCGCTTTCTTTTCAGCTTGGGGAACTGTTTGGACGCACTCCTGTTAGCCTTGCACTGATTGCAGTTGTTCTTGTTTTTACAAAACCAGCACCCGTCCTGCCCCCACCAGTACCAGTCAGGCATAGAAGGTCTTGGCTTGCGCTTCGCCTTTCCCATGTTGCCCCCAGTCACACAATTTCGGCAGAGGACGTTAAACTAGGATAACCCGTCTGCCTATAATGCCTAGTATCACATGTGCGCTCATCAGCTTAGATTGTCACACCCGTACTAATGCAGGCAGTTTTCAGCGGGTGAGCGCTGGTAGTTATCGCCCTACACAAGCGTCCGGCTTCCACGGATGGGAGCGACCCAGCATTCGGGGCAGGTCATAGCTGCAACCGCTTCCGCCTCCATGACAGGCGGGCATCTTACTCTTCCCAGTGCTTAGACGCTCCGACAATCTGGTGTAGTGTCTTTCCACAGTCAGCTCCTTGGCCTTTAGAGCACATTGTCTAATGCCCGTAAAGGGCGATGTTGCCGCATGGAGGGCGCGACCATCCGGCCCGGATGTGTGGGCTGATGCGCTTGTGCGGCGTATGTACCCCGGCAAGCGCCGGGGTTGAGGAGGAAAAAGAAGAAGCGAATGGGAGCGCAGGGGCATACGCTCCCACACTCCCATTGTCGCATACATATTTCTGCTCACTCATAAAACTTTATGAATTTGCAATATTTTCTATGAGATTATGAAAGTTTAGGGCTTACTCTTCCTCCATTTTGCAGAGTTCATCGAGGCTAATGTGATAATATGCCGCAATCAGCTTTAGGGCTGTCATTTTTGGCTCCACTTCCCCTCTCTCATATTTTCGTAATGCATCAGGGCTTAACCCCATTAGCTGTGATGTAACCGTCATGCTCCTGACCGGCCTCATAGACTCCCTTAACCTTCTTAGCCGCTCTGGAAACTCGTCCATCCTATCACCATCCTTATAATCCCTGCTGTTCCAGAGGGCAGTCAAAGGATACTCTTTTTCTCCGCTTTCCTATTTCCTTGGATTCACAGTGGTCCACGTCTCCCACTCTACGGCATCCGGTATCTAATAGATGGTTGCAAAAGGGCGCATCCTTGGAATTATTGATACCTCGCCAGTAGACGCAAGTTTTCTCCTTGTTACAGATTTCGACCATATCTCTCCTCCCAGGGTTTAAACAGGTCATCTCCAACAATGGCCCTGATCTGCTCGTCAATCTTTGCTTTGGCATAGACGAACTCGCTATCGTCCTGCTGATCCTCACAGACCATCCGTGCCATACCGTTCATAGCCTCTATGTATGCGGTGCGGAAAGCCTCAGACCTGCCGGGGCCAAGCTGGAGGACTTCGTGAGCGGCTATCATGGCAGCATCTTGTCCCATCTGCATCAGCATGTCCATTTTCAGATGGAAAAGGGCGTTATATTTGGCCTCTATCTTGGATATCAAAGCATTTGGCTTCAATGTCCGCCCTCCCCGTCGTGGATGGAGCCAACGATCTCAATTCCGCTTGTTGAAAGGTGCTTGTTTACGCCCATACTTTCAGCGCCATTCAGCCAAACGCAAAATCTATTCCACTCTGGGTCATAGCATACGGGGGCTTCCTTTTGCTCGTCCTTCCAGTTAGTCCAACGGATGATATCCCCCTCAAAAATCTTCTTCCCGTTCTTGTCGGTCATGCCGGTATACTGGCAGACCGTGGAGGGGTCAACCTCGTAAGCTTCACCATGCCGATTTCTGAACATAATAAAGGGATTTAAGCTATCATGGAGTCGGTATAGATAACCTTCCACCCATGCACCATCACTCAGCCGCTTGGCTTTGAAAAGGATTTCTCTGGTCATTTGGCACCTCCTATGATCTCGTCAAGGGTGACGGTTTTGCCAGGGTGGAGGGAGGGGAAATGGTCTACGTTTAGCTCTATCGTCGCACCAACAACAGAAATGGCCCCAGATTCGGCTTTCACAATCGCTTTTGCACATGGCCACAGTGTCTTGATAGCCTTCGCCCTTTCCACCTCCTGCTGGGTGAAGCGTGGCTTGCGGATGATGCGGTCGGGGTGGTCTAGTGAAATCAAAAGCGCAACGCTGGAATTTGCTTTGTTGGGTGGCTCTGTCTGGTATGTACCATTCTCCAATATCCAAAACTCGATTTTGTCTGAGTAGTGCTTGATTTTGAAGCGCTCTCCGACTTCTACCCCTAACCGCTGGCAGATGTAGGGCTTCTGCTTGTCCATGTCTTCCTCCTTACACAAATCCATATACTTAGCGCAGTCAACGAGCCAGCAGTCCAGCAAATCGGAGGCCCACCAATCCAGCTTGTCCCACAAGGCCCAGATTTCCGGCATTTTTGCTTCTGAGGCCGTTTTTAATGCTTTGGCCCATCCGCTTGTACCGCTGAGATCGTACCATTTTCCCTCAGTCTCCACGTCGCCGAATGTATTCTCAAGTTCACGTTTGAAAAGGCGCAGAAATGCAAAAAACGGTTCTTGAGACTCGCTCGTCTGTTTGTCCATGTTGGCCTCCTCCTTATGTTTTCGTGGCTCCACGCAATCATCCTCCACCACCTCGAACCCCATCAGGCGGGCGGCTTCGTGGGGGTGGTATTCTGCCCAATCTGCACATACTTTGTCAGGGTCTCCTACCGGCTCTCTAAGAGCACAGTTATCACACCATCGTTGCTTGCAGTAATGGTCTACTGCATCTGAAATGGATAACACTTCCTCCGTCTCAAGGTTTCGAAACTCCATCGTAGTCCTCACACACCTTTCCTAGAAGCAAATGCTGGTGACTTTTTGCTAATGCAATATTCCCAATTCAATTCGTTTGGGTCAACCGGAGAATAACCGCATAGTAACATTGCGTCCTTGAATTCATTGTTTGTTAAATAAATCCCAGTGTCTCTCTCTAAGATGTGCTTTATTCCATAACTGCTTCTCCCAGTCAAGTGGGTCTTTCTTGGTATTAGTTTTTCGTGTATCCATTTGAAAACCTCTTCCATTTCTTCTGGGTCCTTATCTGTTATCAAGCCTGCATCAATAAATCCATTTTCGTTTGTAAATGGGCGATTATTTTTTAACATAATCTTCTTCCTTCCTTTCCCACTCCCTGCACCGCTGATCCGGCTCCGTGAAGTCGGCGCAATACGGCGAATCCCCGTTGAAGCACACGCCCTGGAAGTCCTCGTACCAGGCGCAGGTGGCGCAGCACTTAGTCATGGGGGTTTTCCTCCCCCATGTAGCAATATCCATCTGGTGGGACCGTATCCTTGATGTATGGGCAGAATATCCCGCCGGGGAAGGTTTTGAATGCTTCTCCGTGCCTGCATCGGGCGCACCTGACCACAGGAACGGCGTCGATGGTGGGAGCCTTATCAATTTCTTCCACAGGCACAGCGAACCCCCAGCACTCATCATCTGGGCCCAATCCAAAAAACATAACCTTTCTCTTATGGTAAAGCAGTTTGTCTACATCACCCAGCCTCATGCTCGTCCTCCTTGTCCACGTGAGCGCCATGGGCGCAATAGAAATCCCCAGGGAGAGCCACGCCCCACACCTGGCACCCTCCGATCATGCCAATATCATCGCCCATATCTTTATAGATGCGGTACTTGCAGTTTTGGCAGTACACCACCTCCGCAACGTCGGCGGTGGGCTCTTTCAGCACAATATCAACGTTGACCCAGGAAGAACATCAGCTCGCCTTTTTTCATCATACCCAAGGCTTTTTAAAATTGCCGTCCTCTCGATGTACTCCTTCATTCCTGTTTCCTCCATGTATTGTATGGGGCATGATATAGCCTGCCGTCTCCTGTTCTAACCATAATTTGTGGTGCGCTGGCAGTAGGGGTATAAATTTTAACTATAACCCCACATACTCCACTCAGCACACAGACTACCTTATCCCCGATGTTCATCCCTGCTCCCTCCGTAGTGCGGCCTCGGCCTCGGCACGAGTGAGAAAGACGGTTTTCCCGATTCCGTTAAAATCTACCTCGTAACCTATCCAGTGAGTGGATTTCCTGTCTGTATGTGTCGATAGTTTCCAGCATCCACTTGTCCAATTGTGGATAGACTCAACTTCCGTTTCCCGCACCTGCTCTTTATCTACATAATAGAGCTTATCATGTAATTTTACGGGCAGCACCACGCACAGCCCCTCCCGTTCGGCCTCGGCTATCTCCCTCAGCCTGTCCAACGAAATCTTAGCTGTCAAGCTGAATCGCTGCGAAACCTCGTCCCGCATGGTCATGCGCTGGTTGCACAGCACGCGCAGGCGGTCAAGGTCGTATTCGCCTGTGCCGTCGCAGAGAATGTCCTCGATGGCGGCGAGACGGTCAAAAATGTCATTCAACTCCATGCCACACTTCATCCCTGCAATTATTTCATGCTTCCCATTCTGATAAACGCCGGTTTTTACAGTCAACCGTTCCATGTCAGTCCTCCTTCGGGCCGCGCCTTAGATACTTCGGCATACACTCAGCCCACGAGCCTAAAATGCGTTCCGCCTCTTCCAGCGCCTCGGTTTCATAGCTATGCGGCATCTCCTTGTCGCTGTTGATATAGGAAAACCACATCATAGCAAGGGCTCGCTTCACCTGCTCCAGCTCGGCCCGCAGCTCTGGGATGAGCGGGCAATGTGCCGCCGGAACAGCGGTGCAAAATCCACCAACCGCCGTGCAGTTCCCGTTGTCTGGGTGTATGTAAGGGCAGCCGATGCAGTTTGGAATGGCCTTTGGCTGATACGCACCACACGGCCATGTCAGGCCAGACCCAGTACGGCAATCGTCATATTTGGTGCAGCTCTCACATTTCATCAGGCGTCCTCCTCTCCCTCCGGCTAAAACAGCCGGTAGTTTAGTTCGTCGTCCAGCATTGACCAGCGGAAAACTTTATCATCCACATAGATCATCCCCTCATCCTCCAGTTGGAAGCGCCTGTCAAAGTCGTGAACTGTATGTCCGTCCGCCTTGAACGTCACGGGGCTATCGCTGTCCCATTTCAGCATCAGTGCCCACAAATCCGGGTAGCTCTTCCGAAGAATCCTGAGCTGTCCTACACTCTGATTGTGGCAGAACCAGCATCCTCCACGGGTAGCGGTGGTGTAGATTGGGGATAGCAAATCGTTCTCTTCACACCATCGGCGGCAATCCGTCTCTGTCCATCCTGCCTCCACCAGAGGACTTTTCTTTTTGTCAGACAGGCTATGGAACCTATTCGGTTCGTCTGCGGCGATGCCGATGTACTGGACGGCGTCTCTCAGGAGCCGCCCTAGAACGTGTTGCTTTAGACGGCTATTACACCAAGGCCCTCTCTGATAGGGCCAGCCGTATATTTTCCCGCCGCGCTCTCCGTCGCCCTCGCAAATCATGTAGAACAAGTCCTGATAACAGCGCTTCGCCCTAACGTGCTCCACCTCGATTCCCCACCGCTCCTTGACGATCTTGTCGGCCTTGGACTTAAACTCCACCATCGGCGGCAGGTCGGCAGGGATGGTGTCTGTGGCCCAAACTTCGGCATGCACGATCCGGTCAAGTGGCCATCCAAGTTCCTCAATCGCTCCCAGACAAGCCAACGAATCCTTGTCAGCTAACCATAGCTGAGGCTCAAAATATGCTCAGGCATGGTTGGCATCACCGTCCTCTCCCTCCGGCGGGCGGCGGTCAGGCGGCTCGGGCAGTTCACACCACCAAGAAACATTTGCGTCCTCCCAGTCGAGCCATTCGTCTATAATCCACCCGTCGGCCTTGTTCCACGAGCCAAGCTGATACGCTTCGTCAAGCGTAATATTGCTTTTTGGCTTTCCGCTTACAATACACAAAACAGGTTTGTGTTCCTCCGGCAGCCGCTCCTTCACGCTCACCCACCCGGTCATCAGCTCGTTGCTGGGCTGTGGGAGGGTGACGCCGTACCCCAGCAGAAAGTCAGCCAACCATTCAGTAAAGCTGCCCGTCTTTGGGTCTGTCCGCTTTGCGTTGATGATTAGGTCAATAAGGGCTTGTCTGTCAGTCTTTCTTCCCATCGTTCAGTGCCTCCCATCTTTTTGCCACTGCTCGCTCACAGGCCGGCAGGAAAAATCTCTCAAATAGCCGCCACGGCGTGATTACCAAAAGGACGATCCATACCACATCACTCAATATTCTCATTCAGTGCCTCCCATCTCTCTATCTCCATCTCCACGGCCTCGTCCGTCATGGCTGGGCCTCCCTTCACAAATATCCATTATTTTTCCTCTTTGCTGCAATGTTTGCTATTACATCCCGCAAAACAAACGCATCTATATGGCATTTCCAATGATCCGCTCCATGCATCCGAAAAATACAGTTCTGGCAGGATGTTTGTCCTTTGCAGTAGTCAACAATGGTCTGCGCGGCATCAAGCGCTTTTTTGTTATTTATCATTCCCCTCCAGCCTCTCCATCTCCTCCGCGCTCAAAATCGGCGCACGGGTGTTCCATATCTTCCGTGCTTCTTCTAAGTCGTACCCCGCCGCCATAAACCCACATGGACATTCAATCATTACACATGCCATCACGGCCCTGTGCTTCGCGTCCTCACCTCTGCACCCTGGACACGGCAGCAGCACCCCCGCATCCGTCAGCCGTCTGGCCGCGTCTTTTGAGCCGAGCAGGGCTAATTTGATGTCATCCATGTATGCTTCCCCTCTCTATGTCCGCTATAGCCTGAAAGATTGGATAAAACTGCGCCGGGACTACGGCGTTACCCAGACATTTCAGACGATTTACGCGGTCTTTTACGCCCGTTGCTACACGGGGTATTCCATACTCCCACGAGCCATCTATCCATCCTCGTCTAATCTCGTCCAGCCAGCCGGGAAGCTCATCAATTTCTCCACCCAATCCGGGTTGAGCTGTCCGCCGTTCCCCGATGCGCCCCTGTAATCCCGCGCCTTTGGCGTAGGCCACATTCTCACAAATTCTTGCGGATTCGGAGTTTTTCCCTTTCTCCACTTCTCGCTCCTTCCATGCGTTCCCGTACCCGCTGTTGGAGTTCCAAGCCACAATGGCGACCCGTTCTCTTTTATGCGGGGCGTCGACGCCGCAAGCCGGAATAACAAACGCCTGGACGGCATAACCTTGGTTTTCCAGGTCAGAAAGCACTGTGTCGAGTGCCATATTGACGATTCCAGCAACATTCTCGCCAACGACCCAACGGGGCCGCAGTTCTGCAATAACTCGCAGCATTTCAGGCCAGAGGTAACGGTCATCCTCCTTGCCTCGTCGCTTCCCGGCAACACTGAACGGCTGGCAGGGTCAAGGGAAGCCTCCGCTGAGAACATCGACATTTGTCCGCGGCATTGCTTCACTTGGCACCACCTCCTTTGCTTTGTTTTTCTTGTGCCACTCGTGGTGGCATTTCTGGCAAAGCCACATCACATCAAGCGGCCTGTTATAATCGCAATGGTGCGCTTGTATTCCCGTTCTCCCATCCGAGAACGTATAAGACGCTCCGCAGCATTCGCATACAGTCTTTCTTGCCACAACGCCTTTTTCAATTGCCTTTTCCAGTATGTTTTGCGCTCTGTCGCTTGCTTTCGTACCCCTGTAAAAATGGTTTTCCGTTCCATATTTCTTGTTGTCCCTGAACTTTACACCTCTGCGCTGCAAAGACTTCCACATCGACTGTCTGCAAACACCGTAATAATCCGCGATATCCTCAACGGAAAACCCTGCTTCGTACATCTCAACAGCAGCGTCATAATCTTTTCTGTGTGCGGCCATATAAACCTCCTCTCTGAAACTCTCCTTTGTCAGCGTCCTAATATCTCTCCAGTGTGGCACATCTGGCCAGTGTTTTTCCAGCACCTTTGTCGGATAGTCTGCCCACTCGCATTGTCCTACGGTTTTAAAACCAGCCGTTTCCGCCGCAAGATCCAAGCCTCCAATGCCGGAAAACAGGGATAGATGGGTTAGCTTCGCCGCCTCTTTGTCGCCCAGCAGGGCGGCCTTCTCATCCGTCATGATATTCTCCTCCTGGTTCCTCGATCTCGATCTCTATCCTTGGCTTTCCCTTGTCCACAGCGAAGCTGTCAGAAAATCCTTCGATATTCTCCCAGCCGTCATTCCTCAGAACACCCATCTTCACTAAGGCGTCCTGGATAACCTTCCGGCCAAAGCTGGAGACGTTGTCCTTGTCCCGCCTCCGGTTTTTTTCCACCCAGAGGTATCGCATGAACACAGGCTCCCGTAAAGGCATTCTGATCTGACGTCTAAGGGCTAAGATTACCGATGTCTGGCAATCCCGTTTCAGTTTTGCCCCCTTCTGCCGGTGGCCCCGTTCCGCTTCTATGTACTCGTTGAGACCAGGCAGAGAAAACGGGATGATCAGCCGCATGGTCCATCCTCCCGGTTCATGTCTTCAAGCATTCTACGCATCCGCTCCATGTTCGCCTGTGTCCGCTCCGCAGCCGAAGTCTCCGCCTGCCGGTCCGAATCCGTTACCTTGCGCCGCTTACCATTGACCCACTTGTATTCCGGCTCCTCCCCAGTCTTCCGCTTCTCTTCCTCAAGCCGGTCCACGCACCAGGACAGGATGGCCCTGTAATCGCTGGTGTAGGTCTTACCTGTGCTGCCCTTGTAGTTGTCCAGGATCTCGATCAGCCTAGCGGTGTCGGCAGATCCATGAGTGTCAAGCAGCCTCTGGTGCTCGGCATTGGTCATGGTCACAAATTCTGCCCATTGGACCTTCGGCTCGATATCGCTCCCGTCCTTCTTCTTGCGCGCCTTACTACCCCCGTCAGGGGGTACAGATTCAGATACAGATACAGACTCAGATACAGATACAGCTTTTTTTGCTTTTTCTTCAAAACCTAAAAAAGCATTTGGTTTTTTTGCTTTCTCTGACAAACCATTTGCTTTCTTTGGCCTTCCGCCCTTTTTCCCAGCCTCCTGCCTCGCCTGAACCGTTGCCGCCCAGCGGCTTGCACACTCTTCAAAATATGACCGGTTGAAGGAGAAAGCCATCATTACCACTGGATCATGGACATCAACAGACTCATCCATGTGATACTTGAACCACGCTTTTAAAAGCTGGCCAGCCTGCTCATCTGTGAGAAGGTCGATCTGATCCGCCCACTCTGTCCTTACGACAAAGCTTTCCTTCAAGAGCCTCTCCTCCCATCAAAACGGGAGCTTTCCATCATCGTCTGGTAACTCCTGAAAGTCATCATTATTTGGATAGCTCATGCCCCCAAAGGTCGTTGGTGCGTCATCTTTTTTCCCAGCGTCGCCAAAATAGACCTGGTCTGCCACCACCTCGGCGGAGCGGCGCTTATTTCCGTCCTTGTCCGTCCAGTCACGCATCTGGAGCCGACCCTCCACAACAGCCATACGTCCCTTAGTAAAATAGCGGCTGACAAACTCCGCCGTGTTCCGCCAGGCCACCACGTCTATCCAGTCGGTGGCTTTCTCGCCAGTCTGCTTGTCCTTAAAGTCCCGATCCACCGCCAGGCGGAAGGAGGCCACGGGATTTCCTCCCTGAGTGTGGCGAAGCTCCGGATTTTTCGAGAGTCTTCCTTGCAGCACGATTTTATTCAGCATTGTTATCCTCCAATCTGTATTCGGCGTAGCTCACTGCCTCGCCGTATCGGTTCTTTGCGCTGACAGTTGTTTTCTTGATTGAATACCCATGCTTATGCCTGAGGTCATATATCCTCGCTCCCAGTCGGTAGCAGCCCAGATCCAAAAATGCCTGTGCCGGGTTGATAGAACCAAAATCCTTTATGTACTGGAGGACTCGCTCACACTGTCCCATTTGTGATACCTCACTTTCTCCTCGGTCCAGTCAGGATAAAAGCCTCTGAGATAGTTGATGATGTATGCCCTGATGTCCGCCTGGGAATGGAACCCCAGAGGCCGCAGACGGTCCATAAACAGCCCCTCGTCGAAAGCGTAGTGGCAGGGGCCGCACAGGGTAACGATGTTCTCCACCACCCCCATGCCGCCCTGGGAGCGGCGCACCACATGACAGTGGGGGCCTCCCGGAGCGCCGCAGAGGATACAGGTGGCGGGGCCGTGGGTGCAGTCCCGCGCGGCCACAGCGGCCTTGACACGGGCCGGGATGTCCGTCATTTTAGTCTGCCGGTGCATGGCCCCACTCCCTTTCTATCTGTGCGTCCAGAATGCGAATCTGGAGCTTATATCCGTTTACAGCCTCCAAAGCTGATTTATAGACTACATCCGCAACGTCCCGGTTGAATTTAAGACCGGCGATGGTACGGTCTCCCCGACATACGTCAGAGATGATAGTTACAGGTGTTCCCTTATCCCGCTCCAGCAGGATGCATTTTGCCAGCTCTACCCGATAGTCCTGCTCCGCCTGGGCATAGGCGGAGCCTCGGCTCCTTAGCTCCTTAATGGCGGCATCCAGCATCTTGAACTTCTGCCACAGCTCGTCCATCAGGTTGTCTCTCATCTGCGGTCACCTGCGTCGCCGTGTCTGGCCTCCAGGACAGCCTCATTCATGGTATTGGCCCTATCCTGCTCCTTCCTGGCACAGTCGATACAGATCGGCCGCCCATATGCCTCAATGGACTTCCTAGCTGCATCAGATGCTGAAATGATTGTCCCATCCTGTTTTCGGATTCCTTTGATACTTTTACCGCATAAAGCGCACACTGGAATGGTGTCGTACTTGCTCCGGCCGGCGGCCCAGTAGACATCCGCACCCATGCCGAGGGCCTTTGCCGCCACCCCGATGGCATCAGTAAGCGCCATCTTATAGCACTCATCGGAGGTATACAGACCGTTGCGCTCCTTTGCGATGAAAGAGGAGCCGCCAGTGCCTGGTATTCCATCCGACCACTCACCGTTTTGTTTGTAGTAGAGCATGATGTCCATAAAAGCGGACACTTCATCGTTTGCGCCCCGCTCCATCCACTCGCGCTCGATGGTGTACTTCCAGCCTATCCCACAAGGTCCGAACCGCTCCGTGAGGCACTGGATGCGCCACATGGGGTTTATGTCTGTAAAACCGTTGAGCCGTCCGCCATTGATTTGCTTTTTCGCAGACTCAGGGACTGTCCGCACGGAATTGAAAATTTCCATGTTGTCCATCTTCTCACCTTACCTGCATATTGGTCCGTTCCACAAGCACAGCCCCTGGGATATCAACTCCTCCTTTAAGTAGGTCAGTAACAGCCCGCTTGTCCACCGAGGGAGCCGCATATACCACCATGTCAGGGTGTCCATTACTGTCCAGCCATTCCGCCAACGAGGTGGTATCCTCTACTTCCAGGGCAGTAGACTTCCGGTAGCTGATGGAACACCGGGCAGTCTGAAACTTCTCGCCACAAAGAGCCTCACGCAAATAGTCTTTCAGTCTGGCCGCCTTTGCCTCTGTCCGCTGCCGACGCTCCTTCAGAACTACTTCTTCCTCCTTGATGGCCTTTGCGTCAGCAGTCAGGTTTTTGATCCACAGGGCCATATTCTCCAACTTTACTTCCCGCTCCATTTGGAGGGCGGCGAACGCATCATAGTCCATCAATTCCCCACTTTCAGGGTCTACTAGCGCCTGGATGGCGCTGTCGATTTCATACAGTGTCATCTGATTACCTCCTCAAAACATAAATCCTGCCAGCAGGGAGCACATAAAGATCATGCTAGACACCACCAGGCACCGCCTCACAATGCGGTTCATGCGTGCCTCACGCTCCCGGCGGCACTGATAGCAATATTCTCTAGCGTCGTGGTTTCGCTCCACCAGAGAGCGTCCGTCCTCAATGTACTTCACTTTTTCCGCCTCCTATCCCATATATCCCAAATGATTAGAACCATTGCCACAATGATACAGGCGTATGCGCCCATAAACAGGAAGGTATTCAAGGCTTGTCCTCCCTCCCTTGCTTCCAAATAACCGCAGCCTCAACCTACCTCAAAGGACTCTAATAGCTCAAAAGATTCAGATATTTTTGTCCTTCCCTTCTATCACCGCAGCCACATCCTCCGGTGTGATACCGTGGTATTCCACACCCCACATTTCACAAAGTTGCCGGTCGTTTAAAAACTTGGGGATATAAAATAGTCCCTCTTCAAAGGTACAGGTCCTTGGTATCCTGACTCGGCGATATGTAGTTGACCGGGCATTCGGCGCCCGCTTTGCCAAGTCGTCAATCGTTTCCGCCCTGCGCTCCAGGCCGTAGAATACTGCGGCTCTGAACACCCGCTCCATCCGTTGGACCGGGGTTTCTTTCAATTTCGGCATAAAGGCCCCTCCTCTCTATCTCGGAAATCTCAAAACTCTGTTTGTTCTAGCAGGATGGGACGAGCTGGAACAATGGTAGAAATGGCGTGCTTGTAGATGATCTGCTGTTTTCCATCACTGTCCAGGACTACGGTGAAGGCATCGAAGGCAGAAACGGTTCCCTGCATCTGGTAGCCATTCATCAAAAACACGGTGACGGGTTGCCGCTCCCGGCGGAGCTTGGTCAGCAAAATTTCCTGCAAGTTGTTTTTCTCTCTCATAGCAATCGTCCTTTCAAAGATGGATGTAAAAAAGTCGGGATAACTTCCTGACGGTTTCGGCCTCCTCCGCCCGCCGTTCTACAAGCTGTCGGGGCTTATTCCCTGGCAGGCCTCACTCCCGCCCTCACGGGCGGTTTTCTTATGCTCCTTGGTCGTCGGTGATGCGCTGGTCGGGGTGCTTTTTATTGCCCTTCCCGCTAGAATATGGTAGTCTGTGGTCGAAAGGGGATGATCCATTTGATGGAGTGGATAACATTCGGTATTGCAGTTGCAGGTTTTTTGATGTCTCTAGCAACATGGATTCTCACATTTTTATCTCAAAGAAAAAATATAGGAATCAGAATTACAGAATGTAAATCGGATGACGAAATTACGCTTTGCTTTGTCCATATTGAAAATAAATCTCGACTTCCGATTGCTATCACACGAATTGTTTTGCTGTCTGGAGAAAATGAAGTAGATTGCGTCCCCTTCCCGACTTGGGTTTTGGATGATACCCGAAGAAGCGGAAAAGAAATCATATCAAGGAAAAGTTATTACTCAATGCAAATGCCAATCGCTATATCTGCCCTTGGAGCTGTGAGCGGATACGTTCTTTTTCAATCAGATCAACGTATGCTTCCAGATGATGCCAAGCTTCTGAACTTGAAAGTCTATACCAATCGGGGCCTGACAAAAATATGGTCAATTCCACTTTGATTGGAGAATTAACACCGCCATACATCTCTCGGATTTGATATGTTATCGCCCTCCCCTCCTTTTCATGTTCCCTGGTCGTCGGACCGTTTGAATAGCGTGTCCTGATCCATGTCGGGGAAGAATTTTTCCAGTTTCCGAACTCTTCTTCCTGTATATTGTATGGAACAAATTTTCTATACAATATATTGATTTTTGTCATTGGATATGGTACAATTATCCAAGAAGGGCAACTGTCCCTTGCCCTCCATACTAAAAGGAAGGATATTTGATGAAATGGTTTACTTTATCACCTACGATTTGAACAAAGCCGGTAAAAACTATGAAGGTGTCTATCAAGCGATCAAGGATGCCTCGACTGGTGCGTGGTGTCATTTTTGGGAGTCCTCATGGCTTATTCGCTCCAACCTTATAACTGCAGATATAGTTTTTGACCGTATTAGGCCTTATCTTGATAACGATGACCGGTGCCTTGTTGTTGAGGTAAAAAGCAACCGGCAGGGCTGGCTTGAACAAGACCAGTGGGATTACATCAATAAGAACATTTTTGCTTAGACTCGGCGTATTTAGTTTCTGAGTCACACGGGACAAATTTGCTTTGCCGCTCTTGCACCGCCAACGCAAGGGCGGCAATCTCATCTGCGGAGCCGTTCGCAATGATTGCCTGCACGGAAACCACCTCCTTTCAGTCATCTAATCGGTCATTGAAGTAATCATAAGGAACACCTATCACATCACAGATTGCTAAGAAGTCATCGGCAGCCATTTTAGATCGCCCACTGATAATGCAACTGGTTTTCTGTCTGGACCAGCCACACTTTTCAGCGATAAACGCTTGTTTAATCCCATGATCCTTCAAATATATCTGAATACTCTGCGCTACACTCAATTTCCTCACCTCCTAGAAGTAGCGATTTTCTGGACTTGCGTTTATGTTATCACAATATTTCGCTACTGTCAATAGAAAATCACGAAATTCTTGACTTTTGTTTTTTCGTGTGATATGATCATGTCAAAGAAGGTGATTATATGGAGACAGGCAGAACAATATCCTTGCGGGAACGAATCCGAATAAATCTTGTCACTGCAATGGAAAATGCCGGAATAAATCAAGTACAACTTGCTGACAAATTAAACATAAGTAAAGGCACAGTCAATAATTGGACCCGTGGGAATAACTCTCCGGATGTCGATATGGTTCCAAGGATTTGTGAAGTCTTGGGAATATCTGTTTTATCTCTTTATTCACCAACAGAATTTGAAAGCCCGGAGGGGGAAACAACAAAAAAATCCCCCTCCGATCTCTCGGAGGAGGCTAAGAAGATAGCGAAGGATTATGATAGGTTGACTGACCACGGAAAGGGGGCGGTCAAGCTTATTATGGAGTATGAGGGGAAGGCTGAAGCTGCCGCCACCCCAAAGCAGGCCGCCGGCCGGCCCAAAGTCGTCCCTCTGCCCAAGGTAAAGAGGGCTCACGGCTTCACCGAGATTGAGGTGTTCGACCAGCCTGCGGCGGCCGGCCTGGGCAATCCGGTGGATATCCCGCCCAGCCATACCGAGCAGTATCCCTCCGACTATGTTCCGCCCAAAACAAATTTCGGCGTACTGATCTCAGGCACCTCCATGGAGCCAAAGATACCGGATGGCTCCACCGTCTTTGTACAGGCCACCCCTGCGCTGGACAATGGGGAAATCGGGATTTTTGTCCTGGACGGAAAGTCCTATTGTAAGCAGCTGAAAAAGGATGAGGAAACAGTAATACTGCACTCCCTTAATCCCGATGCCGAAGATGTCGATGTCCCACCCCTTTCCGAATTACGCACACTAGGCCGTGTGCTGGGCGGCTACGACCCTTACACGAGGGATATCATCTGGTAATGTGTGACCATACCGTCGGAAGTCTAAATAGAATGGAGGGATAGCGTGGATAAAACCCAAATTAGCAAATTAAAATTGAGTTTCGATGAAATTTCTCATTTTACTGATGATGGAGTAGAGTTCTGGTATGCGAGAGAACTACAATCAGCGCTTGGGTATGTAAGGTGGGAAAATTTTGAGGTTGCCATTCAAAGGGCTATTGTTGCCTGTGTTAATTCTGGGGTTGATTCAGACGAACAATTTCGTGGCATCACGAAATTGATCGAGCACGGGAACAAGGCAAAGCGTGAAATACCGGACTATATGCTCACTCGTTACGCTTGCTACCTAATAGCGCAAAACGGGGACCCAAGGAAAAACGAAATTGCCTTTGCACAGACCTATTTCGCGGTTCAGACACGGAAGCAGGAAGTTATTGAACAGAGGCTTTCTGACTTGAATCGGCTACAACTTCGGGAGCAGTTAAAAACGGCGGAGAAGCGACTATCCCAAAATATATACGAACGTGGAGTAGACGAGCGAGGCTTTGGGCGTATTCGTTCAAAAGGAGATCAAGCATTATTCGGTGGATATACAACTGATGATATGAAGAGAAGGTATGGTATCAAGTACGGACCGTTGGCAGACCGTTTACCTCCTGTTACTGTCGCCGCAAAAAGTCTTGCTACAGAAATGACCAACCTAAACATAGAAGAAAATGATTTGCAGGGAGAAATTCCAATCACGAAAGAGCACGTTCAGAACAATCAGAGTGTTCGGTCTATGTTAAAGAGACGAGGGATTACGCCGGAAAAGCTACCACCAGAGGAGGATATCAAGAAGGTTGAGCGAAGAGTTAAAGCAGACGAAAAGAAACTAATGGATAAATCCGGAAAGCTCCCTTTGGATGAATGAAAAACTTGACGAAGAAGTTGTAAAGCCGTAAAATGTTTTTGGATGTTGAGGTCGGAAATGGCTCCCGACACTCCCTTGTATGAGGATAGAACGGGCATCTATCACCTATATGGGTAATGCGTGAGTGCCGACACGCCGCAAGGGAACCTGAGATGTAGGATACGCCGCCCTACCAACATCCAAAACACAGGCAGGCAACTTCGGTTGTCTGCCTTTTGCTTTGTGACCCCAACCGCTTTTTTGAATCGCAATAAAAAGGAGATACACTATTATGTTAGAAGAAAAAGATCTGCAAGCTATCGCACAGTTGATGGATTCCAGAATTGGTGAATCCGAAAAACGGATGGCGAAACTGATGGACCAAAGTCTGGCCCAGCAGAAGCAGGAGATCTTGGACGAAAGCACCCAGCGCATGAAAATTCTTCTGGATACAGAAATCACGCCGAAATTCAATCTACTGGCGGAAAATCAAAAAATCATGCTGGACAAATTAGCGCCGAAGAGTGAATTAGAGGAGCT
>ENA-UEPH01001000-UEPH01001000.1-human-gut-metagenome-genome-assembly--contig:-NODE-1000-length-29971-cov-8.876765_pt1 | contig 29971 bp, 22 predicted proteins | sample MGYA00242891_ERZ507898 | MGnify/ENA primary metagenome ERZ507898 (study PRJEB26167, sample SAMN06115411) | human gut metagenome | host: Homo sapiens | place: China:Guizhou | collected 2014-10-15...
GTTTTCTCAACCCTCATCCTTCATTTTTTCTTGCTCCCGCAAGAAAAAACACGCCTTGCGGCGTGTTCGCTGAGGTTCAGCTGGTCTTCACTTTTGTTTCAACGATTTTCTTCTGTATCCCAAAGAGCACGGTCATCAGCACACAAATGCCGATTGCAAAGTATGGCAGCAAGCCATATCCGCCCACACCGGCCAGCGCGCCAAAGATGGACGGCAGAAAGGTCGAACCCACATAGGCAAACGCCATTTGTACGCCGATCGCCGCCTGCGAGTTCTCCGTGCCGTAATTCACCGGCGTATCCTGTATGATGTTCGGATAGATCGGCGCGCAGCCCAGTCCGCATACCACCAGTCCAATGCCCGAAAGTGTACTTCCCGCCGGAATCATCATGAAGATGCAGCCCAACGCCAGCAGCGCCTGTCCCACCCGTACCATCTGCTTGGGCAGGAGTTTCATCGCCATAAAGCCGGAAATCGCGCGCCCTGCCGTAATGCCGATGTAAAACATCGCGCCGAACGAAGCTGCCGTCGCCTCATCCACGCCGCGCACCTGAGAAATATACGTCGCGCCCCAAAGCCCCAGCGTCGATTCCACCGCGCAATAACACAAAAACGTCACCATGCCCTCCTTCGCGCCCGGCAGACTCAGCACCTCCCACACGCTCAACGCCTTCGCGCCATACTCTTCCTGTTGAATGTTGCCGCGCTTCCACATGCCCAGCGTCGCAAAGAGCAGCGCGCTCACCGCGCACTGAATCAGCCCCACCGCGCGATAGCCCGTCGCCCAGCTTCCGCCGACGCGCAGCACCGCGGAAAGGATCATCGGCCCGATGATGGTGCCAACGCCCCAGAAACAGTGCAGCCAGCTCATGTGCTTTGCTTCACAGTGCAGCGCCACATAATTATTCAGCCCCGCGTCCACCGCGCCCGCGCCCAGTCCGAGCGGCACAGCCATCAGCAGCAAAAACGCATAGTTTTTCGCCAGCGAAAAGCCCAGCAGCGCAAACGCCGTCGTCGCGACGGAAATCGCCGTCAGCTTCCCCGTTCCAAATCTGCGGATCAGTTTTGCGCTGTTCAGACTGGAAATAATCGTGCAAAATGAAATCAGCATCTGCACCAGTCCTGCGCCCCAAAGCGGCGCGTTCAAGCTGACATTCATCGCCGGCCACGCGCTGCCCAGCATCGAATCCGGCAGGCCCAAACTGATGAACGACAGATAAATCATCATCAACAATGCCGTTGAAACCATATCTCTCCCTCTCGTCCCCAAACCGTTTTTCTTTTTCGTGCGGGGGCATGCGTTCTGCATCCCGCTCTGCACAGTTGTCCGAAATTTCAAGTCAGCTTCTTTTCCAACAGCACCAGCTGTACATTTGGTATTCTGTTAAATATGCAGGGCACGATATCCGATTCGGCATAGCCCAGCTTTTGATATAATCGGCGCGCCGCCGCATTTTTCGCGTTCGTGTCCATCCGCAGCACCGTGCAACCGTTTTACCGCGCCAGCGCCGCTTCCGCCGTTCCGCGCACGGGATAAATGCCGGGCAGCCAGCCGATGGTCGCCTTTCCCGTCCGCTCCCGCTCATGGATGTGCGCATAAATCGCCGCAGCCGCGTCGATATCTTTTTTCTCCGCCTTGCGGATCTGTTCCGTCTCTTTCATTTCGTTTCTCCCGAAAAAGATATGTACACAAAAAGCCCCCAGTCACAGACTGAGAGCTTAAAGAAGCAAATCTTACTTCTCGGAAGCGGTTTCGGCTTCCATGTTGATGACCTGCTTGCCATCGTAGTAACCGCAGTGCTTGCAGATACGGTGGGCGAGCTTCATCTGCTGGCAGCGCGGGCACTTAACGATACCGGGCGCAGACAGCTTCCAGTTCGCGCGACGCATACGGCCGCGGGACTTTGAAATTTTTCCCTTGGGAAGAGCCATTGTTTACACCTCCTCATCCTCGTTCAGCAAAGATGCTAATGCCGAAAAAGGATTTCTGCTGGTCAGATCCTTCTGGCATGAACACGCATTGACGTTCAGGTTTGCGCCACACTGGGCGCACAGCCCGCGGCAATCCTCCTTGCAGAGGATGCGTGAGGGCAATTCAAGCAGGATCGCCGTCCGAACGGCGTCATCCAGCTCAAGCACATGGCCCGTGTATGTGTACTGATCCTCGTCGATATCCAATTCGCCGTCGCCCTTGTCGCGGATAAACGCCTCGTCCACCTCAGCGGTGACAGACGTATTCGTCGGCGTCAGGCATCTGGCGCATGGGGACTGGATCACGGCGCGGGCCTCACCGCGCACAAGTACGGTCTCATCGGCGAGCATATAAGTGCCGGAAAGCGAAACAGGCCCGACATACGCAATCGTATCGCCGTTCCAATGATCTTCGCCCCAGTTGTCTTCCAGATCAAAGGGTACGTCTATGCCCTTTCTCTGAATGCCCTTGGTGATATCCAGCTTCATCGTTCCACCTCAAAGTTGACCGTTCCATATTATACGCAGTTTCTCTTACCTTGTCAAGCAAAATGTGATTTTCGGCAACTTTTCCCGAAAACCTTCCGCCCGAATGTTTTTACAGCTTGGAAACGATCTCCAGCGTGTCGCGCGCAATCGGCAGCTCCTCGTTGGTCGGGATGCGCAGCACCTTGATCGTGGAATCGTCCGTGCTGATGATGCCGACCGTGCCGCGCTTGTTCTTCGCCGGGTCGATCTTCACGCCCATGAAGCTCAGGCCGTTGATCACATGCTCGCAGGCCTCGCAGTCGTTCTCGCCGATACCCGCCGTGAAGACGATCGCGTCTGCGCCGCCCACAGCCACATTGTACGCGCCAATGTACTTCTGAATGCGGTAGGTCCACACGTCCAGCGCGGCCTGCGCCTGCTCGTCGCCCTTTTCGGCGGCGGCCTTCACATCGCGCATATCGCTGGAGCAGGAGAGACCGGCAAAGCCGCTCTTCTTGTTCAGGCAGTTGAGCATCTGGTGGATGTCCATGCCGGTGTTGTCCATGATGTATTCCAGCACGGCCGGATCGACGTCGCCGGAACGCGTGCCCATCAGCACGCCCTCAAGCGGGGTCAAGCCCATGGAGGTATCCACAACCTTGCCGCCCACGATGGCGCTCAGGGAAGAGCCGTTGCCCAGATGGCAGATGATGAACTTGCAGTCCTCCGGCTTCTTGCCCAGGTACTTCGGCGTTTCGCCCGCGATGAAGCGGTGGCTCGTGCCGTGGAAGCCGTAGCGGCGGACCTTCAAATCCTTGTAGTATTCATACGGCACGCCATAGAGGAACGCCTTCTTCGGCATGGTCTGATGGAAAGCCGTGTCGAACACCGCAACGTTCGGCTTGGTCGGCATAACCGCCTGGCAGGCCTTGATGCCCGCGATGTTCGCCGGCTGATGCAGCGGGCCGAGCGGCACGAGATCCTCGATGCCCTTTATCGTCTCTTCCGTCACCAGCACGGAGTTCTTGAACGTCTCGCCGCCATGCAGCACGCGGTGACCGCAGGCGCCGATCTCGTCCAGAGAAGCGATCGCGCCGTTGTCCTTGTCCGTCAGCGCGGACAGAACGGCGGAAATCGCCTCGGTGTGGTCCTTCATGTTGCGGGTGAACTCGATCACCTTGTCCGTGCCCAGCACGGTCTGCTTGAAGTGCGTGCCTTCGATGCCGATGCGCTCAACCAGGCCCTTCGCCTTGACGGACTCGTCGTCCATGTCGATGAGCTGGAACTTCAGCGAAGAAGAACCGGCGTTGATGACCAAAATCTTCATGGGAAGTATCTCCTTGCTTCGTATGATGATTCGTATAATGACAGGAAAAACGCGCGGCCGCCGCTTGTAAGACGACCGCGCGCAATCAGTCGATTAAGCCTGCGCCTTGACCGCCGCGATGGCCACGACGTCCACGATATCCTCCACGGAGCAGCCGCGGGAGAGGTCGTTGACCGGCTTGGCCAGACCCTGGATGACCGGGCCGATGGCCTTCGCGTTGCCCAGCCGCTGCACCAGCTTGTAGCCGATGTTGCCCGCCTGCAGATCCGGGAAGACCAGCACGTTCGCCTTGCCGGCAACCGGGCTGCCCGGGCACTTGAGGTCGCCGACGCTGGAAACCAGCGCCGCGTCGGCCTGCATCTCGCCGTCCACATTCAGCTCCGGCGCCTGCTCGTGCACCAGCTTCACGGCATTGGCCACCTTGTCCACGTTCTCGTGCTTCGCAGAGCCCTTCGTGGAGAAGGAGAGCATCGCCACGCGCGGGTCGAGACCCAGCAGCGCCTTGCCGGTCTGCGCGGAAGCGATCGCGATGTCGGCCAGCTGTTCGCTGGTCGGATCGATGTTCACGGCGCAGTCGCCGAACACCAGCACGCCGTCGTCGCCGTACTTCTTATCCTGCACTTCCATCAGGAAGCAGGAAGAAACGGTCTTGATGCCCGGAGCGCCCTTGATGATCTGCAGCGCCGGACGCAGCACGTCGCCGGTGGTGTTGATCGCGCCCGCGACCATCGCGTCCGCGTCGCCCATCTTGAGCATCATCGTGCCGTAGAACAGCGTGTTCTTCAGGCACAGCTCGGTGGCCTTCTCCAGCGTCATGCCCTTCTTCTCGCGGATATGGAAAAGCTGCTCGGCGTAAGAAGCGGTCTTCTCGCTCGTCGCCGGATCGGCGATGGAAACGCCGGTCAGGTCAACGCCCAGCTCGGCGGCCTTCGCCTCGATCTCGGCTTTCGCGCCCACCAGCGTGATCTTGGCCAGACCCAGCTTCACAATCTTCTCCGCGGCCTGCACGGTGCGCGGCTCAGTGCCCTCAGCCAGCACGACGTGCTTCACATCGGCGGCAGCTTTCGCTCTGATTTTGTCAATGACAGACATTTGTAAATCCTCCTTGACGTGATATAATAGGCTTATCGAAAGATAAACCTGCGGTGTACAAAACGATACAGCCTTATTATAGCGCAATTTGCCGCTTTTGAAAAGGACGGCGCGCAATTTTATGCCGCTTTTTGTCCGTCTTTTCGCGGTTTGTTTCGTTTTTCGTCCGATTTTTCCGAAAGGAGGCCGCCGTTCATGCGCGTCTGCGCCGTCATCTGTGAATATAATCCCTTCCACCTCGGCCATGCCTATCATCTTCGCGCCGCCCGCGAAGCGTCGGGCGCGGATTACGTGCTCTGCCTGATGAGCGGCGCGCTCACCCAGCGCGGCGCATTCGCCCGGCATGATAAGTGGCTCCGCGCACGCGCGGCGCTGGAAAACGGCGCGGATGTCGTGCTCGAACTGCCGGCCCGCTTCGCCTGTGCCCCCGCGCCGGATTTCGCGGGCGGCGGCGTCGCGCTGCTGGCCGCCCTCGGCGTGGTGACGCATCTTTCCTTCGGCTGCGAGCCGTCCGCGCTCCCCCTGCTTTCCGCCGCCGCATCGCTTTTCAAATCGGAATCTCCCGATTTTTCTGCCGCCTTGCAGCGGAGCTTAGCCGACGGCCTGCCCTATCCCCGCGCCCGCGCGCTGGCCGCCGAACAGCTTGCGGAAATCCCCGCCGATCTGCTGGCTCAGCCCAACGCCGCGCTGGCGCTGGAATATCTGCAAGCCTTGCCGGAAACCATCGTTCCCATTCCCATCGCGCGCCGGGGAAGCGGTTATCACGACGCGTCCCTCTCCGCCCTGTCCAGTGCAACCGCCGTCCGCGCAGCCCTGGCGCAGGGTGGCCTGACCGCCGCGCTGGCCGCCATTCCTTCGCCCGAAGCTCTGCGAGCCGCCGAAGAAAGCGGCTTTGTCCACGAAGAAGAAGCGCTCACGCAAGCGCTGCTCTATCGCCTGCGCACCGCATCGCCCGCCGAGCTTGCCACGCTCTACGGCATGGATGAAGGGCTGGAAAACCGCTTTATCGCCGCCGCGCAGACCTGTTCCACCCGCGAAACGCTTCTGGACTGCATCAAAACCAGGCGCTACACCCGCGCGCGCCTTTCCCGCCTGTGCGCCTATGCGCTGCTGAATCTCACCCGCGATTTCGCGCAAACGCACCGCGCGCCCGATTACGCCCGCGTGCTCGGCTTCCGCAAGAGCGCCGCGCCGCTCCTCAAAACCATCAAACAGCGCAGCTCCATCCCGCTGATCACCAAGGTCGCCAATTTTGACCGTTCCAATTCCCTCTTTGCGCTCGATGTTCTGGCGCAGGATCTCTGGTCGCTCGGCGTTTCCAATCCGTCCCTCCGCGCTTCCGGCCGCGATTTCACCACCAGTCCGGCGATTCTATTCCTCTGATTCAATCCGCCCCTCATCTTCTCCCGAAAGGCAGGTCTTTTCCATGCGTCTCTTCGCTTTTCCCGCCGCGCTTTTTCTCGCGTTCATCCTCTACTGCGCCGCGCCCAAACTGGCCGAATGGCTCCCCCGCGCCTTTCAAAAACTCTATGTTCTTTTCCGGCGACTCGACGAGCGCGCCCCGCGCGAACTCGCCTTTCCGGCCTTCCTGCTGACGCTCATGCTCGCGCCCTTCCTCCTCGCGCTGATTCATCCCGCTGTCGAAGCCGTGCTGATGGCGTTCCCGCTCTTCGGTCTTTCGTGCATCCCCGTGAGCGGCGAGGTCAAGCGCGAACTCGATTCCGGCGCGTACGCAAGGGATATCCCCGCTTACGAAGCCCTCGTCCGCGAAACGTGCGCCGCGCTGGCTCCCGCCTTCGTCGCGCATGTCTGTGCGCCGCTCCTGCTGATGGCCGTCGGCTTGCCGCTCCGCCTGTCCGCCGCGCTGGGCTGGGGCTTTCTCGCGCTGACCGCCGTCAGCGGCGAAAACGAGCAGGCGGATCGTCTGCTCGGCCTGCTCGTTCATCCCGCGGATGCGGTGTTCGGTTTTCTGCTTCGGCTGTGCTGCGGCGTCACAGGGCGCAATCCCTTCCGCACGGGCGGCCGCGGCGCGCAGACCCGCCTGATGAGCATTCTGGGCATCGCGCAGGATGACACCGATACCCACGCCCCCGTTTCGGGCGATATTTCGCAGGGCACGTTCCTCTGCTGTTTCTGCGCCGTGCTCCTCTGTCTTGTGCTGACGTTGCTGCTTCTGCCGCTCGTCCGCTGAACGCTCACGGCTCGTCGTCCGTATAACAAAACAGCGCTTCCACTGTCGTGTCAAAAAGATGCGCGATATCCATCGCCAGCTTGAGCGACGGATTGTATCTGCCCTTTTCAAGGTTGACGATGGTCTCTCGCCGAACGCCGACCAGCTCGGCCAGCTCGGCCTGTTTCATCCCCCGGTTTTCCCGATATTCCCTGATTTTGGTGTGCAAAGCCATCGTCAAACGCCCTCTTTGTCCATCACGCAGAAAATCACGGTGCGGATGACGGCCAGCGCCACCAGCGTTCCCATCAGGCAGTAACCGATGATCTCCGTCGTGAGCACCATTCTGCCGACCGCGCAGGCAAAGCCGATGACAATCATCGCCGCTGCGCCGATTTTCAGGCAGATGGAATCGCACCGCTTCAAATTCGTTTCGGCCATTTCATCTACGGCTTCCTGCTTATATTTTTTGAGCCGTATCGCGCGGTTAACAAAGTAGTAAAACGAAAACGCAAAGACAACATCTTGAATCGTTGCGTAGGATTCCTGCCAGTCGTTTCTCGCCCACATCCAATAATAGACCGCAATCAGCGCGGCAAAGACAATTTTATCCGCAACCAGTTCCCGCAGCGACACTTTTTTCATGATTCTTCTCCCTTTTCGTTTGAATGTGAGATATTTCTCACTTCATTGATGAGGTAAATATATCACATTCATGGCTCTTCGTCAAGCCAAATGTGCGAAATTTTTCACTTTTCTTTGCGACGCAGCCCATCGAAAAACACGCCTCCCGTTTTTTCGGAAAGCGTGTTTTTGATTTTATTCCTTATTCCGCCCAGTCGGTCACAATTGTGTCAAACATCTCGGCGTTCTTCTCGATCTCCGCTGCCGAACCGATGCACAGCTTCACGCCCTGCTCGGCCAGCTTGTCAAACATCGCCGCATAGGTCTGCACATCCTCCGGCGTGAAGGTCTTCATGACGTGCATCTTTTCTTTCGTCTCGCCGAAAGAGTCCGTGCCTTGCAGCACGTCGTTGACCGCCGCCGCGCCGCCGCTGATCGCCGTCATCGGCATGGCCAGCGTGCCGAACGCGCCAGTGATGTAGCCGTCCAAATCATCCTGTGTCAGATCAAGCGCGCGAATCATGCCGCCCAGCTGACCAAAAACCTCGTAGGTCATCGCGAGGTTCGGGTCGCGGTAGGTGGAAACAATCAGGTTGCGCTTGCCCATGCCCGCGCTCGCGTCGTAGGCCGAATACTGGAAGCGCATCACCGGAATCATCAGCTTGTCGCTGACCATTGCGGTCATCACATCGGTTTTGCCGCTGTAAGCAAAGCCCGTCTCCTTCGTCGGCAGAACCAGATAGTTGTATTGCATGCTTCCCGGCACTTCCACCGCGACATTGCCGTGCAGCCCGGTGTCCAGCGCCATGTAGTCCACGGCCTCGCGTTCCGTGTGGTCGAGCGCGGCGATGAACGCCGTCGCCGCCCGCTCCGCCTTCGTCTGCGCCTCTTCGTCGCCGATGCAGAAGGCCGAGGCGTTGTTTCCGCTCAGCGCAATCTGCCAGACCTGTTCCATGTCCGCCTTGGCCGCTTCCAGCCCGTCCTCGTCCATCGCCAGCAGGCTCTCCTCAAAATCGGTCTGCAAAAAGCTGACAAAGTAGTTGTATTTGCCCGCTTTCGTCGTCATCGCGGGCAGAAGAATGTTCGCCAGCTGGGTGGGCTGGTTCTGCGCGATGTAGCCGGGCATAAACGCAGCCTGCATCGCGTTCATCAGCATCTGGTCGGTGTCCTCAAGGCTGGTTTTCGTCAAAATCTCTTCGACCAGCGCCATCGCCTCGTCGATATCGTCCTTCATGCAGACAAACTGCGCCGTCAGCATCGGGGCGTAGCCGCCGCCCTCCAGCTCCAGTGCGCCCACATCGATGGAAATCGAGTTGGTCAGCAGCGCCGCTCTGGTTTGCAGCTGCTCCACCGTGTAGTTTTCCGTCGGCATGCTGCCCAGCAGCGTCGCATAGAAGGAAAGCTCGCTCAGCTTGTCCGCCGGAACGGCGGAGGTATCCAGCACCATGCCCACCGCGGCCAAATCGCCGATATCCGCCGTGGAGGTGATCATCCGAACGCCGTCCGCGTCCTTCGTCTCAGCGGTGTAAACGGTCAGCTCTTCAGGCAGATCCTGCGCGCTGACGGCCTTCATCTGGTCGATCATCGTGCTGTTCGCGTTCTCCTCCGTCCACGCGGCGAAATCCGCCGTCCGGGCGATCAGCGCATCCAGCTCTTCGTCGGTCATCGCGGCCTTCATGTCCGCCAGTTTCTGCGCCAGTTCCACGTCCTGCTGTTCCTGCAAGCCCGGCTCGGTAACGGTCACAAGCAGCACGCTGCGCGCGGGGTTCGTCATATATTTTCTAAAAATCGCGTCGAACGCGCCGCTTTCAACGTATTCGCTCAGCTTGTCAAAGACCTCGTATTCCGTCTGATAGGCGGTCACGTCGCCGTCGTGCGCCCAGCGCGTTGTCACATCCTCCGCGAAAGCCAATCCGCGGCTGGGATCGCCGTTGCTCAGCTCCACGCTGAAACGCCGATTCTGGCAGACCGCCGCCAGCGTTTCCTGGTCCGCGCCGTTTTCAAGCAGTTCCGCGACGGTTTCATCGACAATCGCCTTGAACTCGTCCCTGTCGCTCTCCTGTGCGCCCAGCATCTGGAAAACCAGCGTCGGGTCTTTGCCCAGGTCGCGGTTCAGCAGCGCCGCGCCCACCTGAGCGGCGGGCAGACGCTCGTTCGTCTTTTTCACCAGCGGAGAACTCTCCATGTTCAGCACGTCCGCCAGGTTTTCCATCACGGCTTCTTCCTCCGCCGTCATGCCCTCCAGCGCAAACGCATAACTGACGATCGACTGCGCTTCGCTGTCCGCCGTCGCCGGCGCAACGCTGCGCGCTTCTCTGTATCCCGTCCACGGCTCGTCGTTCTCGTCCGTGATTTCAACCGTCTGCGCGTCGTAGGCGCTCAGATAGTCCTCGTCGATCAGCGCCAGAAACCGCGCCAGATCGAGTTCGCCCGTCAGCACAATCAGCGCGTTGGACGGCTGATAATACGTGCTGTGGAACGCCTGCAAATCCGCCTGCGTCATCGTCGGAATCACATCCGGATCGCCGCTCGTATTTGTGGAGGTGTAGCTGCCCGGATACATCAGCTTGTACAGCTCGTAAAGATGGCGCTGGTTCATGCTCAGCTCGCCGAGCATCTCGCTGTATACCGTGCCGCTGAGCGTGATCTGTGCGTCCCTATCCGTCAGCTCATAGCGGTAGGCTTCGCGCATCATGGATCGCTCATCGCTCACCACCAGCGGATGCAGCACGCCGGAAAGCACGTAATCCGCGTATACATACAACTGGTCTTCCGACAGGCTGCTTTCCGGATAAATCGTGTAGTCCGTCGCCGTCATTGCGTTCATGAACGTGTTGTAGGTCTGATTCATCATCGCGAAAAACAGCGACGGGTCGGGGTATTTCTCGCTGCCGCTCAAGCACGCGTGCTCAAACACGTGCGGCACGCCCTTGTCGTTGTCGTATTTCGTGCGGAAGCCGATAGAGAACGTGCGGTTTACGTCTTCGTTCGCCAGATAGATCAGCTGCGCCCCCGTCTTTTCGTGCTCCATGTGGACGACCGTGCCGCCCAGCGCGTCCAGCGCATAGAGCTGCGTCACCTTAAATCCGCTGATTATCTCGCCCACATCGGGCAGGCTTCCCTCCGCCGCCGCAGTCAGCGCAGACAGCGCCGCCAGCAGCATGAGCATAAGCGCCAGCATCTTTTTCTTCATGTCCTGTACCTCGTCTTTCCGATTGATTTTCCTTGCGTCAATTTTAATCTCTATGTGAAGTGCGGGCGCATTCCGCGCGCCTTTGCACCCATTTTTTCCCGCTGCAAATCAGCCGTGCCGCGCCGTCTTCCAGCCTGCACAATCCCGCCGCCGCCAGCGGCAGCATATAGACCATGTAGGGATAGGCGTATTGCGCCTTCGCTTCAAAAATCAGGTGATACAGCGCGCCGCCCAGCACCGTCACCGGAATCATCAGCAGCGCCGCGCCTCCTTTTTTCCGCAGGGCGCAGACGCCGCCGACCGCCGCCAGCGCATAAACCGCCGTCTGCATCGCGTCCATGTATCCTTCCATCCAGCCGCGCAGCGCGCCCGGCGCGCCGTAAATCCCGCGAATCACGCCGGTGTAGCGTCCGGCCTTTTCGCTCAGCTGACCCGACCACAGCATGTCGCAGGCCGGTTCGAGCCACTGGGTCAGCAGCTTCTCCCGATAAAACGCCAGCGCTGCCGCCGGGTTCTCCCTCATCCGGCAGAGCTGCGCCCCGATATCCGCAAGCGCCTGCGCTTTTTCCTGCTCAGCCGTCACATCCGCCGAAAAAAAGCGCTCCGTGTAATTGTTGTACCATCCCGCCGCGATTGGGGATTCCTGCATGCCCATCGCCAGCCGCGCCCACATGCTGACATTCGCGCGGAAGGTCACGCCGCCTTTTTGGGCATACCACGCCGTCACCGCCGCCAGCGTACCCTTCCCGATTGCGAACGACAGCGCGGCAAACAGCACAATCTTTCCGTCCTTCCGCGCCCATCCGTGCATCAGCGCGCAGATGAAAAGCGCCAGCAGCACCACCGCCGCGTTGGGCTTGGCGGCCAGCGCCAAACCGCCCAGCAGCGCATAGCCTGCGCCGAACCCGACCCGTCCCGTGCGCGCATAGAGGGCAAAGCAGAGCATCGTGCCGGCGCACAGCAGGATCATAAGGTTGATGTTGTAAACAAACTGCGCAGACAGCAGCGTCGGCAGGCTGACGATATACAGCAGCAGCGCCGCCAAAGCCGCGCGCTTTTCAAATATCTCCTGTGCCAGCGCCGCCAGCACGCCCGCGCCTGCAATGCCCAGCGCCGCATTGAGACATTGCGCCGCAAAATCCAGCTGTCCAAGCGCCGGGCCCGAAAGGAGCTTCGCCAGCACGTGCAGCGGCAGACAAAGCCCCAGTTGATAGGTGTAAACCTGTAAATAATCCTCGCTCAGCGCGCCGTAATAGCCCCGCGCAAACTGGCTGGCGTCCGCCATCACCAGCTGCGCGTCCGCTCTCTGCCGCATGCCGATCGCCCAGATCCAGAAAACCGCCGCCGCCAGCCACAGCGCGCAAAGCCCTGCGTTCAGACGAACGCCGCCGATCTTTTCCAGCAGCACGTGTATGCCCGCCAGCGCCGCCAGCATGCACAGGGAAAGCGACAGGCTTTTTAAAAACGGCTGACGCGCCAGCGTCACAACCTGAAGCATGCGGTTGTCCCCCACGCCGTTCTGCGCCGTCAGCGCCAGCGCGCACAACGTCAGCGCCGCCAGCAGCAGCACAAACGCCGCCAGCGCCGCCCGGTGCAGCATTCGCACAACCCTCATGCTCTTTTTCCTTTCAATCCATCCTCGATCCGGCAAATTCCCATCGCCGCCACCGGCAGCAGCAGCACAGCATAGGGAAACGCGTACTGCGATTTCGCCTCGAACAGCAGGTGATACAATGCCCCGCCGAAAAAAATCAGAGGCAGCAGCAGGCAGAGCCCACTCCGCTTCCTGTCTCGAAGCATACCGATGATGCCCGCCGCGGAGAACGCATAAAACGCCCGCTGGAATGCGCCCAGCAGCGTTTCCAGCACCGTGTGATCCTTTGCGAAGAAGCGCGCCGCCGTCTCGCCAAATGCACCGGTATGTTCGCTGAGCGCGCCGTTCCAAAGCATGCCCATCGTCGGTTCCATCCACTGGCTGCAAAACTTCTCTCGGAAAAACGCCGCCGTCTGCGCGGGGTTTTGCGCCATTTCCGCCAGCCGCGCTTTCAAATCGGCCAGCGCGATATCGTGCTGCTGCCGCGCAGTCACCTCCAGCGGAAAAAACCGCTCGGTATAGCGGTTAAACCATCCCGCCGCGCCGCCGCCCTCCTGCATGCCCATCGTCAGGCGCGCCAATGCGCCAATTCCGCTGTTCAGCGTCACGCCGCTTCGCCGTTCATACTGCCAGATGATCGCGCGCAGCAGCAGCAGCGAAAGCGCAATCGCCAGCGCCGCATAAGCCAACGGCTCAAGCTTCCGGTTTTCCAGCGCATCCAGCACGGAACAGATCATCACCGCAATCAGCGCGACCGCCGCGTTGATTTTGGCCGCAAAGGCCAGCGCCAGCAGGCAGGCGAAAGCCGCGCCCAACGCACGCCGCCGCGTCTTGACGTATTTCGCATAGCACAGCATCGCCAGCGAGACGAAAAACAGCATCGGAATCGTGCCGTAGACCTGCTGGCAGAACAGCAGCGCGGGCCATACCAGCAGCCCGGCTGCCTCGCATGCGCGCGATATCCGGCTGTCTTCAAAAATTGTCCGGCCCAGAGCCGCCATGGCCGCCGCCGCGCCGAGCGCCATCGCCACGTTTACGAGCTGCATCGTCAGGTTCAGATTCAGCCCCGGAAACAAGCGCAACAGGATTTCCATCGGCAGGCAGATGCCCAGCTGATAGGGATATGCGTTCAGATAGTCCGTGCTCATCATCTTGTAATTGCCGCGCGCGAACAACTCCGCCGCCTCCTGCACGATGGCCGCGTCGTAGACCTGCTTCGTGCCGAAACCAACTGCCAGAATCGCCGCCGCCGCGCCCCAGAGCGCCGCCAGCGTCCAGCCCAAACGGGCATGTCGTTTCAGCAGAGCGAACAGCGCAAGCGCGGCCAGCATGCCGCCCAGCAGCAGCGCCGCGCCCTGCACAGGCGAAATCGGCAAAAACGCAACAGCCTCGGTTTTGCCGCCCCATGTGCCCAGATGCACGCGCTCGGTCAGCCCCGTTCCAATCAGCGTCAGCAGCGCGGCCAGCGCCAAAACCAGCGCCGCGACCTCGCAAAACCGATTGATCTTCCTTTTCTCCACCCGGTTTTCCTCTTTACTCGATCTTGTCCACAAACAGCAGATTAAACCGCGGCACCGCCACGTCGTTTCCGCTCGCATCCTGCTCGTTGTATACGCCGTCCACCGTCACCACGGCGGTCATCATATCGCCGACTTTCGCGCCCGTATCCGCGTCGCAGATGATGACCACGTCGTTGTACCACTTGCCTTTCGCGTTCTTGTTGTATTGCAGACGCACATAGTAGATGCTTCCGCTGCTGCTGATTTCGCTCACCGGGCCGTAGAGCCGCATGACTTTACCCCGGTTTTCCGCTTTATCCTGCTGCAATTCCTTGTAGGAAAGCTTCACGGCGGATTGACGAATCTTGTCCTTCTCCTGTTCGTCCGTCGTCACGCGGGTGATGGCGAACGCCACGCGCCGCTGGTTGTAGCCGCTCTTATCCAGAATCAGCGTGTAATTGTAATCGCCCGCCGTGTCGGTCGTCAGCTCAAAGGAAAATGTGCCGTCGTTGCCCGATTTCTTTTTGCTCACGCCGAAGGGCGTGACCAGCTGAAGCTGAACGCCCGCCAGCGTCGTGCCGGTTATCGTCACCTTGTCGCTCGTCACGGTCTGGCTTTCGGCAATGCCGGAAACGGGCAGCGTTTTGGCGCTGTACGCAATCGCGCCGGAAAGCGATGCGTCGTTCATGCCTTCTTTGGAAGCCGTCAACGTGATCTCGTAACTGCCCTCTTTTTCCAGTTCCAGCGCCAGCGTGAACTGGCCGCTTGAGGAAGCCGTCTCCGCGTCGAGGGTCAGCATCGCGCCGTTGCCGTCCGGCGTTTCCGCGATGACCGTCGCGCCGGCCGTCGCCGTGCCGCTGATCGTCACCTGCCCCACGGAAGTTTCAGTCGGAATTTCCGCGTCCAGCTTCACGTCGCGCACCGGTTCGGCAACGCTTTCCGTGATCGCGATATCCGCCAGCCGCGCACGGAACGCATTCAAATCCCGCCCCGAAAAGCGTCCGCTTTCAATCCGCCAGTCCAGCTCCACATACAGCCCGTTGTGAACGGTGACGTAACGCAGCCCGCGCCCGACCGTCGTGCCCGACCGCGTGACGATGTAGTGGATATAGAGCCAGTTTTCGCCGTTCTCCTTCTGCCATTCCACATCCTGCGCGCGCAGACCCGTCGTCTCCCACAGACTGTTGCTCTCCGCGCGGCGGCGCAATGTGGTTTTCTGCGCGTCCGTCATCGCGTCAATTTCATAAATTTCCTGTGAAAGCTCGTCTTCGCGAATCAGCACCGCCAAATACTGCGTATAGTCCGCGTTGTATGCGCGGCTGAGCGTCCGCGTGTCCGCCAGCTCCTTCGCCACGTCGTCCGCATCCAGCCCCGCGTCCGCCAAAAGCGGCGCATAGACCCCGCAGAGCTGGGGCGAAACCACCAGCCAGCTGTCCGGATAGTCAAACGCGACGTGCCCCTCGTCCATCACAACGGTCTGCGCGCCCGCCGCCGATGCGCCCATCGCCAGCAAAATGAAAATCAAAAATGAAAGAATACGTTTCATGTATTTTCTCCGTGCATTCTATCCGCAGTCTCAATTTTATCCGTCCTTTATCGCTGCGCGATAAAGAAAACGGGAGGTGCCGGAACCTCAGGTTCCGACCGGGGTTTGGGGCAGCGCCCCAACCGTTTTTTCCCCCCCTTACAGAATATGCACCAGCATGTTCCCGCCTTCGTCCGTTTCCAGCTTCAGCAGCTTTTCCCGCTCCAGCGCACGTAGCACATCCGAAAAGCGCCGCAGGCCGATCTGCCGCTCCGTGAAATCGGGATAATCCGCCTGCACGGCCGATTTGAGAATGGAGGGGTTCACCCGGTCAAAGCCGTCCTCCTTGTATTCCGACAGAATGCGCGCAAAGATACGCGCGTAATTCTCCCGCGTGATCTGCTCCCCAGCGGGCGTGTGCGGCTGATTGAGCGAAACAATCACGTTGAATTGTTCGCTTTCCACCGTAAACGCGCCAAACTGCTGGGAAAGCCGGGCAATCAGCTTGCCAAAGGTCGAAAAACCGACACTCTTTTCGGAGAAATTCGGCCTTAAACGAAGCAGAACGCTCTTCACCTCGCTGGCCAGCATTTCGCCGCTGTCGCTCTCTTTCAGGATCGTCACAATCAGGTCGTTTACGTCCGAAAGCGTCAGCGCTTCGATCTCCTGCCCCTGCGCGCGCTCCTTGCCGCTGGCGACGCTTTCCAGGAACTGGAACTCGCTGCACGCGTTCATGAACACGCCGCTGGCCGCCTCGCTTCGGGAAATGCCGAGCACGAATTTGCCCATCGTTTTGAGCTTGCCGACGAGCGGCACGTAGTCGCTGTCGCCGGAAACGATGCAGAAACTGTCGATCAGCGAATTGGTATAGGCCACGTCCAGCGCGTCGATGACCAGCTGAATATCGAGGCTGTTTTTCTGGTTGCGCCCGAACCGCAGCGACGGCACGACCGCAAACGTATTGGACAACAGAATCTCCTTGAGATCGGAATAACTGTCCGTATAACCGTATACCTTGCCGATAAGGATATCGCCGCGGATTTTCACCCGCTCGATGACGTCCATCAGCATGCTTTTTTTGCCGCCGCAGTTTTCCAGATCGACAAACAGCGCGAAATGCGAAGCCATCAAACCATCCTTTCCAAATAAACGTCGGGAGAACGCTTGAGGTCCCGCCTCAAGCTCCTTTTTGCTCTCAATACGCCGACAAATCTCCGTTGACGAAATCGCTCATGTTGGAGGAGAGCTTCAAAATCCGTTTGAAAATTCTCTCGCTGTCCGTTTCGTCCGCGACGACGGGGCGGTAATCCGTCCCCTTATCCAGCGCGGTCAGGCGGATCGGCACGACGGTCAATTCCGGCGCGTCGCAATGATCTTCGTACACGGTGAACGTCACGCGCGCCAGATACGCGTCGCGGTCGTCGGGATCGACGTTGCCGCCGAACACGAGATTGCCCAGCGAATAGAGAATGTAGCTGTCCTGATAAGCCTCGATGCCTTGCACGATATGCGGATGCGTGCCCACAACGATATCCGCGCCCGCTTTGATCGCCGCGCGGCCGATGGTGCGCTGTTCCCCGGTGAAGTCGTCGCGGTATTCGCTGCCCCAGTGGAACGACGCGATCACAATCTGACAGCCCGCCTCACGGAGCGCTTTCACATCCGCGCTGATGTCCTTTTTGCCGTCCTTGTAGGGGAAGCAGTAGCCGGTCATGCCGACTTTCACGCCGTTCTTTTCAAAAATGCCCAGCTGTCCGCCGCCGGAAACGATAATCCCCGCCGCTTCCAGATTGGCAATGGTGTCCTCCTTGCCCTGCTGGCCATAGTCGAGTGTGTGGTTGTTGGCGACGTTCACCGCCTCCACGCTGCCCAGCGTCAGAATATCGGCGTATTCCGCCGGGCCTTTGAAGTTGTAGAGCTTCTGCTTTTTGCTCGTCTCATCGGTCAGCGTGCCCTCAAAGTTGATGAGCGTCAAGTCGTCCGTGGCAAACAAGGTTTGCAGACCGGAGAAAAACCAGCCGTAGCCCTTTTCCGCCGCGACGTTTTCAAAGCAGTCGTCCCGCTTGCGCAGATCATCCGTCGAGCCGAGCGTCGTATCGCCGCCCAACGTAACCGTAAAGGTCTTGGGCCACGTGTCCGCGTTCTGCTGTTCCCGCTGCTGCACATCCTGAGCCGCGGCCATCTCCGAAAGCGAAATGCCCGCGCCGTCTGTCTGCGCGTCTTCCTCCGCCTGCTGCGCGCCCTCGATCTTTTCGTATCGAATGTGCGGATTGGTCAGCGTATAATCCATCTCGCAAAGCCCCGTAGCCGCGAACGCCGTCATCAGCACGAAAGCGCCCCATACTGCTTTTTTCATCGGTTTGCTCCCTTCATTATACATATTTCTCTTTATTTTATCACAGTCATAAAACTGAATCAACTTGCGTTTTTCTCCCGTCCGTGCTATCCTTTTTTCTGAACCTTTCATTCTACGCGGGCGCACGAGACGCGCCCCTGCCATTTTTTCTCTCCTTTATCGCGAAGCGATAAAGATTCGGAAGGTGCAGGGAACTCAGTTCCCTGCCGGGGTTTGGGGCAGCGCCCCAAAGGAGTTATCATGTATACCACCCGCACCCGGCTGCGTAAACTCCTCGCCGCGCTCATCGCCGAGCGCGAGGATAGCCAGCTGCTCTATATTCCCCACGGCGAAAGCGGCATGCGCCGCATGATCGCCGCGCTGCTGGTCATGCGCCCGATCGTCGAAAACGACCCGCTGGCGGAACAAATCCGGTGGTTTAAAACCGATCAGCCGGAAAGCGCCTCCCCGATCAGCGTGCCGGAAAGCAGTTCCCGTTCCGCCCGGCGCTGATAGCGGCTGTCGATCAGCAGCAGCGCGCCGCGGTCGCTCTCCGTGCGGATCAGCCGCCCCGCCGCCTGAATCACCCGAACCATGCCCGGCAGGGTCATGCAGAGAAAATACCCGTCCGCACCGCTTTCGTCGTGATAGCGCTGCATCGCGCGCACCCGCACGTCCGGCTGTGGCAGGCCCGTCGAAACGACGATTACGTTTTCCAGCCGCTCGCCGGCCAGATCGATGCCCTCCGCGAATACGCCGCCTAAAACGGCCAGCAAAGCGACCTTTTTCTCCCGCTTTTCAAACGCGCCCAGCAGCGCGTTTTTTTCGTCCTCGGTCATCCCCCGCGCCTCGCGCATCAGCGCCGCGCCGGACATGTTCCGCGCCTCCAGCAGCGCGCCGACCTTCTCCAAATACGCATACGACGGAAAGAATACGATGGCGTTGCCGTCGTGCGCCGTCAGCTGCGCCTCAATCGCGTCGGCCACGAGCGGCGCGCTCGATTCCCGCGCGGCATAGCGCAGATCGATGGGCAGAATCCGAGCGTCCAGCTGGCTTTTATCAAACGGCGAGGGCAGAGCCAGACACGCGTCCCCGTCCAGACTGCCGAGCATGCGTTTGGCGGCCTCAAACGGCGCAAGCGTCGCGGAAAAGAAGACCGCGCCGCGCGCTTTTTTCGTCTTTTCCAAAATGTCCTGCGCCGCACAGAGCAGAAACAATTCGATCCGCGCGGTTTTCTCCGCGCCTTCCGTCAGCACGGCGTATCGCTCATCCAGCCGTCCCGCCGCATACTGCCAGCAGGCCGCCAGCGAAAACGCATCCGAAGCGGGCGGCCCCGCGCCTTCGGCCAGCGCGCTGCCTGCCGCGTCAAGCAGCCCTTCCATCGCCGCGTTCAGGTCTTCCGGCGGCTTTTCCAAACGCCCGGCGGCAAATTCTTCCGTCCGCGCCGCTTCTTCCAGCGCGCGCAGAGCCGCCGTCAGCGCCTTGTAAAGCGCGTGTTTCCGTCCAAGCGCCTGCCCCGCGTCCCGCCGAAGCCCGCGGAGCTGTTTTGCGCTCACCGCCGCCGACGCGTTATCCTGCACGCGCGGAGCAAGCTGGTGCGCCTCGTCGATAAGCAGCGCCGCGCCGCCCTGCATCAGCGCGTCGATGGCGACAAACGGATCGAATACGTAGTTGTAGTCGCAGACGACCACGTCCGCCAGCTGCGCCAACGCCAGCGACAGCTCAAACGGGCAGAGCCTATGCGCTTGCGCCAGCGCGCCGATCTCGCCGCGCGCCCGATTTCCGCCGTCAAGCGCGCTTTCCAGCGCGTCCGGCAGGCGGTCGTAAAACCCTTTCGCATAGGGGCAGACCTCCGGGCGGCAGTCTCGTTTTTCCATCGGGCAGACCTTGTCCTTGGCGGCGATTTCAACCGCCAGCAGCTTTGCGCCGCGCGACTGCAAAACGGCCAGCGCGTCCAGCGCGCTCTTTCGCCCCGTCGTCCGCGCCGTCAGCATCAGCACGCGGGCGCATTTGCCCTCGCCCAGCGCCAGCATGGCAGGATACAGCGCGGCCATCGTCTTGCCGATGCCCGTCGGTGCCTGGGCGAAGAGTCGTTTCTTCTCCCGAATGGCGACATACACGTTCGCGGCGAATTTTCTCTGCCCAGCGCGGTATCCGTCGTAGGGAAACGCCAGATCGCTCAGCGACACATCCCGCGCCTGCCGCCGCGCCAACAGTTTTTCCGCCCATGCGCAGTAGGCCGCGCACAGCGTCTCAAATTCGGCTTGCAGCCGCGCGCTGTCCGCGTCCTCTTCATACAGACGAACGGACGCGCCGTTTTCATCCACATATAAAATGCGCAGACGGACGCCGGCCAAGCCCTCCTTTTGGCAGAGCATATGGCCATACATCGCCGCCTGCGCCCGATGTGCCGGGATGAGCAGGTTATCTTCCTTGCCCAGCTTGATTTCCTCCACAACCCGCACGCCGTCGGGGGCGAGCAGCAGCCCGTCCGCCCGGCCGGATACGCGCAGAGCGATTGCCCCCTGTTCATATTCCGCGCTCAGCGACTGTTCCGCCAGATAGGCCGTCTCGCTCTTCGCGCCCGCGCTCTGCCGGGCTTTATGCGCCGCCGCGCCCTCCCGCATGCGCCGGGCGGCAAAGGCTGCGGGGGAAAGATCGCTCTCGTGCAGGCTGAATTCCACCACCTGCCGGACGCTTGCGCGAACCGTGTTCATGCGCGTTTCCTCATCCGGCAAAGCGACCACGCCAGCAGCAGCGCGCCCAGAACGCCGATTCCCTGCATGACCAGCCACAGCGTCGGCGGCTGATACCAAACGTGGAGCACGCCTTCGCCGCCTTCCGGCGTGCCGTAGATCCGCAGCATGTTGTTCGTGCCGCGCGCCACCGTATGCGTCTGTCCGTCCATCTCGGCGTGATAGCCGGGATAATAGAGCAGGGGAACCTCGATATACATGCTCACGCCCTCAGTTTTCACCGTCGCCGTGATTTCCGTTCCGCGCTTTTCATAGGCCAGAATCTCGCAGCTTCCCTCCGGGTTCGTGCGGAAGTCACCAACCTTGAGCGCCGTTTTTTCCGTGCCCAGATAGGTGTATTCAAACTGACTGATCCGCGTATCGGTATACGTCTCCTTTTGCAGCGGCGCGTCCTGCTGCACCATCGTCTGCATCGTGTAGCCGGAAAAGACGACGCACAGCGCAATCAGCGCCGCCATGCCGAGCCTCGCGTCCTTCTCTTCCCGCAGATAGCCCCACGCCGCCGAAACGCTCAGCAGCGGCGCGGCGATGCTGACAAAGCGCCACGGGAACTGCATCTGCATGAAAAACGTGGAAAACGGCTTTCTGAGCGAACAGAGGAACGTCCACGGGAAGAAATCCGTACACAGCGCCAGCGCCAGCGCGCCCAGCGCCAGCAGCGACAGTGACAATTTGTCGCTCTCGGTCTGAAACGCCCCGCACCCCGCCGCATAGCGCCGTGCCAGCAGCAGCGCGCAGCCCAGCAGCAGCGCCAGTCCCGGCACCACGCCGATGGTATAGGCGAAATCCTCCGGCGCATCCGCCCCCGCGTCGCCCGCAAAGCCAACGAAGAAACTGCCCGGCATATGCACGTTTTCCGCCGCGTTGAGCACGACGCTCGTGCTGATGCCGTCCGCCGTATATTGCATCATCGGCACATAGAACCACAGGCCGCACAGCGCCGTCACACCCGCCGCCAGCAGGATGGCCAAAATCCGACGCTTTTCGGCAAACAGCTTTTTGACGCTGAGCACAGCGGCCAGCGCGCAAAACGCCGCGCAGAACAGCGTGCTGAGCAGATGGCTCATGCACACGCCCGTCATGCCCAGCGCCAGCAGCGGCCAGCGTTTCTCGTCCCTTCGGAGCACCTCGTACAGTCCCAGCAGCACCATCGGGAAAAAGATCATCGCCAGACTTTCGCCCAGCGTCGCGCGTGTGTAGAGATTCACCAGCCGATAAATGCACAGCGTATAGAGCACGCTTGCGCCGACGGCGGCGCGGCGGCTGCGCATCAGGCTGCGCACGCACAGATAACAGGCCAGCGCCGTCGCCAGATTGATGCACGCCTCAAACACCCGCACGCTCGCGCTCAGCGATACGCCCAGATTGCGCAGCGCCGCCGGAAAATAGAGAAACAATTCGGGATAAAATTCCGGCGCGGCATAGCCGTAGCCCAGCAGGGTGGAGCTGTGAATGCGCACGGGGAACTGGCCGTTTCGCAAGCCGCTTGCAATGCCCTCGATGCGGTTCAGGTGAAACAGCAGATCGTGGCCGTCATATACGCCGCGCCAGAGCAGCGGCATGCAGGCAAACGCCGCCGCGCAGACGAGGATCATTGCGTCCCGGCGGTTTTTGCGCCCGCGTTCGGTTTTATCCCATGAGAGCGCGAGCAGCACGGTCAGCACCGCGCCGGCAAGCGCCGCATACGCGCACAGATCCGCAGAAAACACGCCTGCGCCAGCCTTATGCACCGTCACGCCGACGATATCCTCCGGGTTTTCGCTCGCCAGATAAAGGTCCGGCGTGGAATCGGTCAGGTTAAAGCCGAAACTCAGCTGCTCAAACCTGCCGTTCTCCTCCTCCATTTCTTCGTGGACTTCGCCGTTTTCAATGAACGCCTGATATCCGGCGGAAACCACGCGCACATCCGCCTTCGCCGCGCCGTCGTAGTCCACCGTCACCTCATAGCGGCCCCACGTCAGGTTCAGGCCGCCGTCTTCGTTCTGCGCCTGGCGAAACGGCTCGACGGAATCTTCATCCGTTCCCCAGAGGTTGGCATCCGTGCGCGCCTGCGCGGCCTGCTGTTCCAGCGCCATCGCCGCGTCGGCCTGTGTCTGCCGCGCGTCGGCTTCTTCGCTGGAGATCACAATCTGCCCCAGCTCGTCGCCCTCATAACGCCACGTGTATTCATTTCGATCCGTATAAATGAAGACCAGAGCGATCAGCGCCAGCCAAAGCCCGGCCACGCTCAGCCATTTCTTTTCCATCTCGTCAAACCTCCGAAAGGCCCTATCGCATAAAGCCCCATGATGTTGTTATGATACCATGAACAGGCGCATAAAGCAAGAAGCGCCGCCCGCTTCTCAGCGGACGGCGCTCCCATTCATTTTTTACGCGTTCGGGTCAACCGGAGGACGGCGGCGGCGGCGCGGCGCTTCACCCGTGGAAGCGGTCGGCGTTTCGGCTGTCGTCGGCGCGACTGGCGCTTTCGGTGCGCTCGGCATCGTCGGCGCAACTGGCGCTTTCGGTGCGCTCGGCATCGTCGGCGCGTCCGGCGCTTCCGGTGCGTTCGGCACTGTCGGCGCGACTGGCGCTTTCGGCTCGCTCGGCACCGTCGGCGCGACTGGCGCTTTCGGCTCGCTTGGCATCGTCGGCGCGACCGGCGCTTTCGGTGCGCTCGGCATCGTCGGCGCGACCGACTCCTTCGGCATATACGGATTGACCGTGCTGCGGACGTTCGGCTGCTGAGCCGCCGTATTCTTCATGTAGCTCGGCACCTGACCCGACGGGCTTTGCGGCGCGCGCGGGGTCTGCGGCTGAGCGTAACGGCTGCGCTGGCGCTCCAGCTGCTCGGCGCGCAGATCGTCCTCTTCGTCTTCATCCTCGTCGGCTTCTTCTTCCTCGGCCTCTTCGGTCTTGCGGCGGTAAATATACACGCCGTAGACCGCGGCGGCGACGACGATCAGCAGACCGCCGATGATGAACGGCAGGATGCCCAGTCCGCCCTCTTCCTTGACGGGTTCGGCGGTCGGCATAGGCTGCGCAGTCGGCTCGATCGTCGCGCCCGTGTCGTAGGTCACGCCGTAGTTGGCGTAGGACGCGCCGAAGTCAGAGGCAAACTCCACGATATATTCGCCAGGCTTCGGCAGGGTGACGTCCATCTTAAAGTGTCCCGTGCTGTCCGCCACGGCCTGACCGACCGTCTTGCGGCTGGTCTGCACCGCGTTTTCCGCAATCGCGGAAGCGACAAAGCCCAGCTGCTGCGGCGTGGCCGTCGGCTCAACCTGAATCTCCACCGTCGCCGTTACGATGCTCGACGCGGTGGCCGTGCCGTAAACGGTGAACTTGCCCGTTTCGCTGACGGCAGGCACGTTGCTGACCGTCAGGCTGCCCGCGCTGCTCAGCAGCGCCGCCGGGTTGGCGACGGGTTCCGGGGTCGGCGTAGCGTTCGGATCGGGCGTGGTCGTCGCATAGCTCGGCATCGCCGTGCCCGTGCCGCTGGACCAGCTGTTATCGGTGGGCAGCAGGTCTTTCAGCGGCGTGCCGTTGATGGTGATACTGGTGTTGTTATTCTTATTCGGTGTCGTAGACGGGCCGCTGTGATTTCCATTCGGAACGGGCGTGGCGCTCGCGGCTTCGGCGAGATACCGCTGAAGTTCCACGATCGTCAGCATCTGGCACATGTCGCTGCGGACATAGCCGTCCGTGCCGTTGTAGTTGACCTGATACCAGGTATACGTGCCGTCGTATTCCGTGCCCGTGACCAGCATCAGCGTGTTGACGGCGATGCGGCCCAGCGACGTGCCGGAGGCGGACGGCGTGCGGCGCAGATTGACCGCGTCCTTAATCAGCTTGGCATAGGCGCTGGTCGCGTCCGGGCCGAGCGGTTCAGGCGTGGCCTGCGGCATCGGGGTCGGGGTGGCCTGCGCGGCTTCCAGCGCGGCAAGGTATTCCGCCGTCTCTTCCTCGCCCATCACGCGGACGAGGTCGGCGCGCACAAAGCCCCACTGGCCGCTGTACTGCACCAGATACCAGGTCATGCCGTCCTCGGCATACTGGCTCTGGAAGATATACACGACCGCTTCTTTGTTCAGGATGTTTTGCAGATACGCCTGATTGCTTGGGTTGCCGCGCAGCGGCGTGCCGTCGCTGATGACGCGGGCATACAGGCTCAGCTGCACGGGCGCAGGCGTAGCCGTCGGAACAGCCGTCGGTTCCGCCGTGATTTCCGGCGTTTCCGTCGGAATCGGCGTGGCCGTTACCTCCGGCGTAGCTGTCGGCGTCGGCGTAGCGGTGACTTCCGGCGTAGCTGTCGGCGTCGGCGTGGGTTCGGGGGTATCGGTCGGGATCGGCGTCGGAACGACCGTCGGATCGGGGCGCGTCTCCGGGTCAGAAAGCGACGCGACATAGTCTTTCTCTTCCTCCACGCCCATCAGCCGGATGTACTTGGACATCATATAGCCGTCTCTGCCCTTGACGCGCACCTGGCACCAATCGCCGTCGCGGCGGATCACCCAAACGATCGTGCCCTTTTCATATTCGCCATCGCTGTTGGCGCTGGTGCTCGGCTGCTTCCGCAGTTTGAGCTGATTGGTCGTCGTGTAGCCATAGTGATAAAGATCGCCCTCGGTCAGTTCCTGCGGAACGGGTTCCGGGGTCGGGCTGGGCGTGGGGTCCGGCGTCGGGTCGGGCGTCGGGGTCTCAATCGGCGCAATGGTCGGTTCAGGGGTCTTCACCGCGTCCATGGCCTCCTGTTCGGAGACGACGCGCACGTTATACGCCTCGGTATAGCCCGCGTCGCCGTTGTTCAGGTTCTCCACCAGATACCAGATCTGGTCGTTCGCGCCCGTCTCCTGCCCGCTGATGCGCACCGGAGTCGGATTGTTGATCTGTTTGAGCGCGCCAGTCTGGGGAATTGCGCCGTCCGGCGTATCACGAAGCAGAATCGTCGCCGCCGTATCGACGGTGATGCCGTAGGCCGGGAAGGTCATCTGCTCCGGCGCGGGCTTCGGGGTCTCCTCGCCCGTCGGGGTCTGCGTCTCTTCGCCCGTCGGGGTCTGCGTCTCCTCTCCCGCCGGGGTCTGCGTCTCCTCTCCCGCCGGGGTCTGCGTCTCCTCTCCCGCCGGGGTCTGCGTCTCTTCGCTCGGCGGGGTTGTCTGGCCGGCGTTGATCTCATCAATGCGCTTGAGCGCGTCCGCTTCGGAAATCTGCGTCAGCAGATAATCGCGCATATAGCCGCGGTTGCCGTCGCGAACGACGGTCACATCATACCAGAGGCCGTCATCCGACACGCTGTTGACAATCACCAGCTCGTCGTTTTGATAGGTCTGGATGAGATTCGCATTTGTGCTCTGCGCGTCGCGCAGGTTGTTGGTCTTGTTGCCCTTCTGGTTGTTCGTAACGGCGTAAACCACCGTCGGCTGCTCGGGCTGCTCCGGCTGCTCCGGCTGTTCCGGCTGTTCCGGCTGCTCCGGCTGTTCCGGCTGCTCCGGCTGTTCCGGCTGTTCCGGCTGCTCCGGCTGTTCCGGCTGTTCCGGCTGTTCCGGCTGTTCCGGCTCGGTCGGCTGATTCGCATCGATCTGCGCCATCAGCGCCCGCGCTGTTTCCTCGTCCACCGCCGTCATCTGGTTTGCGATGACGTAGAACTCGGCCTTTGTCCGGTAATCCGTTCCGAAATACCACAGCACGCCCGCGTCATCCGCCGTGTAACCCGTAACCGTCAGCACGTCGGCGGCGTTCGGAGTGTCCGCCACGTCCCACGTGTTGGCGCTGTTGAACCACATCGCGCCTTCGCCCGCCGCGATCACATATGCCGGGATTTCCGGCTCGCTCGGCTGTTCGGGTTGCTCCGGCTGTTCCGGCTGCTCCGGCTGCTCCGGCTGCTCTGGCTGTTCCGGTTGCTCCGGCTGTTCCGGCTGCTCCGGCTGCTCCGGCTGCTCCGGCTGCTCTGGCTGTTCCGGCTGTTCCGGCTGCTCCGGCTGTTCCGGCTGCTCCGGTTGTTCCGGCTGTTCCGGCTGCTCCGGCTGTTCCGGTTGCTCCGGCTGCTCCGGCTGTTCCGGCTGCTCGGGCTGTTCCGGCTCCACCGGCGCGGGCGTTTCAAAGCCATACTGCGAAAGTACCGCGTCGGCTTCCTCGCCATCCATCGGCGCGGCAGACTCGGCGGGCAGAATGGTCAGACTGCCGCCGGGAATCATATCGCTCACGACATCCAGCCGCTCATCAATCGCGCCCGCAAAGCCGACATCCGAAAGCGGCAGCTCGGCATACAGCTCACCCGTTTCGCTCGTCAGCTGAAGCTGAGCGGTCGCCAGCAGGGCGATTTCATCGTCGCTGAGCATGCTTTCGTCCACCCAGTAAACGGTGTCGCCCATCGTGCTCGTCACGGGCGTAACCGGCAGAAAACTGAGCGTGCCGTTCGGCAGCGTGACGGCAATCTGCACCGTCAGCAACACGCCTTCCGGCGTGAAAAGCTCCTGCGCGCTGGCCAGCGGCATAGCCGCCGCCAAAATGGCGCAGAGCGCAAAGGCCGTCAGCCTGCGGATGATTTTTTTCATCGTGTATCCTCCTTTTATAGGTGAACCAGGGGCTTGCGCCCATGAATCGCTGTGTATGTTCCTCATTTTAAGGCGGGAAGCGCCGACTGTCAACCTCGCGGTCCGTTTTGGCATGGATTCACAGCGCCTTCCTGCGTATAAAACGAATGAAAAGCAGGGATTCTTCCCCGGTTCAGAGAATTATCTTCCGAAATTCATTTCATATGGATGCGAGGAGGTTTTTTTATATGACTTCAATCGATACGACCCATGACGACGCGCTGCGCGAAGTGCCCTTTGCCAAAGAAGATATCTACAACGGCAGAATTCTGCACGTGGAAAAGTGGAAGGTCACCTGCCCCAACGGGCGCAAAGCGGCGCGCGAGATCGTCGTTCACAAGGGCGCGGCGGCGGTCGTGCCTGTGTTTGAAAACGGCGACACGCTGCTCGTGCGTCAGCACCGCGTAGCCGTCGATCGCGTGACGCTGGAAATCCCGGCGGGCAAGCTGGACAGCGTCGGCGAAGACCCGCTCGACTGCGCCGTCCGCGAACTGCGGGAAGAAACGGGCCTTGCCGCCGAGCGCATGACCCACCTGACCACGATTCTGACCACGCCGGGCTTCTGCACGGAAAAAATCGCCATCTATCTGGCGCAGGGGCTTTCCCAGGGGGAAACCCATCCGGACGAAGACGAGTTTCTGGGCCTCATCCGCATGCCGCTGGAAGAAGCGTTTGAGCGGGTCATGCGCGGCGAAATCCACGACAGCAAGACGATCTGCGGCCTGATGATGGCGCGTGAAGCCGTCACCCGCCGGAAGCTGTGAGACCGCTGACCCATTGGCGCATCCGCGCGGCGCGCCTGCCCGAACGATTGACGGAGGACACGTTGTTTGACGCCTCTTTCCGCCTGCCCGGCGCAGACGCGTTGAGCGCTTTTGCCGACCTGCTGGGCGGCGCGCCGGACGAGGACTGCGGCAGCGCGCCGGACATGCAGGAGGCCGATTTCACCCTGCCCGCCGCGATTCCCGCCGACGTAAGCGGCACGGTTGAACTGGCGGTTGAATTGGATTTCGGCACGCTCTGCGCCGACGACGCAGAATTGACGCTTGAACTGGTGCGCGGCAAAGGCCGCGTGCTGGCGGACGACATGCCGCTCTGCGCGTTTCAAAATCCGAAAGACGGCTTTCTGCGCGTGCCGCTCACTCGCGCGCTGCACGCGGGGCGAAAGCAGACGATCCGCCTGTGCTTTGACGCGTCCCGCCCGGCGGGCGTGCTCGGCCCGGTCAATCTGCGTCTGACGACGCGCGCCCGTCTGCGCGACGTCGTGCTTCTGCCCGACGCAGTGGCCCGGACCGTCCGGCTCCGCGCGACGCTCGCCGCGATGGAGACGGGGCGCTATGTGCTCCGCGCGCGCACCGCCTGCAAAGGCGATGTTCTGCCCATGCACGATCTGCCCGTATCGCTGACGGCCGGCGAACCGCAAACCGTGGAGATGACCCTGCCTCTGCCCGCAAATCCGTTTATGGCCGGACAGGCGGCGGACGGCCCATCCCTCCGCGTTCAGCTGTTTACACAGGGCCGTCACGGCGCGCTCTGCGACGAAACGACGCTGCTCTGCGGCTTTGGCGGCCAACCCGCCTCTTACGATATGCCGCTCCTCCCCTCGGAATGCCTCGACCCCGACGCGCTGCTGGCGCGCATCGGGCGCATGCGCCTGTTCGGCGTTCGGCTTGACGCACCCGCGCCGGAGTGTTTCTATCGCACAATGACGCTCGCGGGCGTTTCCGTTCTGCATCCCTTCGCGACGGAAGCCATGCGGGATCGGCTGGCCCGCCACGCGTGCGTATCCTTCGGCGACGCGCCCCTCGCCCGCATGCGCAATCTGCCTGCGCTGGATGCGTGGCTGCTCTGCGGCCTGACCGCCTGCCCGCGCACCCCGCCCGCAGACGCGACGCCCGCCGAACTGCTTTTTGAAGCGGCGGGCCGTGAGCTGGACACGCAAAGTCCGAACATCGCCGCCGTGCTGCTGTGGCTCCGCGCTGTCCGCGTGCGGCTGCTGGCCGAAGCTGCGCGGCAAAACCGCTTTTCGGGCGCGCTCTGCCCGCCCGGCGTCTGGCAGGACGAGGATGTTTTCGCCGCCCTGCAAACCGCGCTTGCGCCGACGCACGTCGGCGCTCTGCCCCTGTGCGGCGCGTGGTTCGCGGGTTCCAAATTCAGCGCAAGCATTCACGCGTTCGTCGATGAACGCGATGCGGGCGACAACCTCATTGCCCGCGCCTGGCTTGAGAACGACGACGGCGAACGCCTTGCGGCGCTCAAGCGCCCCTGTCCGCCGCGCGGCGGGGAAATCGGCCTTCTGACCTGCATTCTGCCCAGCGAAGCCTGTGTGCTGACCCTGTGCGCCAGTTTATCTAAAGGCGGCGAAATCATCGAGCAAAGCCAGATTCCCGTCTACGTCGGCGTAAAGGGCATGCTGGAAGCGGCGTTTTAAGTGTCAAACAAATGGACGCGCTTTTCGCGCGTCCATTCATTTTTTCGATTAAAGCAGTCCCTCAAATAACCGTTTTCCCGAAACCGCATCGTAAACAGCCAAGCAGAAGTCGATGTCTCCCTTTCCTGCTGTCTGAACGCGCCACACGGGGCAAAGCTCATAGCTGGCCTTCGCTCCCGTTCCGTGCCGAATGCACAGATTCATCAGGCGCATTTCAAATTCCTCCGAATCGCTCGCGTACGTATTGTTTTTCAAATCTTCACGAGCGATTGCTTGAATAGCCGATTCGGGAAGCGCATCTGCGTTCCGAATGCCACTCAAATCAAATGCGTAAGCGAAATCCAGAAAAACGAGTCCTTCTTTAGACAGTACAAGACAGGCCTCAACGGGAATAATCGAATCGGATGAATACAC
>ENA-UEPH01001005-UEPH01001005.1-human-gut-metagenome-genome-assembly--contig:-NODE-1005-length-29808-cov-39.092160_pt1 | contig 29808 bp, 23 predicted proteins | sample MGYA00242891_ERZ507898 | MGnify/ENA primary metagenome ERZ507898 (study PRJEB26167, sample SAMN06115411) | human gut metagenome | host: Homo sapiens | place: China:Guizhou | collected 2014-10-15...
TCTGCGCTTTTGGCTTGGCATCTGCCGCACCTCGCTCGCCGTATCGGCACTTAGAATTATGCGGTATTGCCCAAAATTTCCTGTCCAAAATTACACAATCTGCCTGCTTTACCGGATTGTATTTTGTTTGACAAAATGTTACCATATTCTTATAAATATAAAAGTTTTAACGCCAACATTCCACTGCCCACCGGGCAGCTGCGATCATAGAGGAAACCGCCGATGGAACAAAACAAACAGCCGTCGGGGCAGCCCCGCAAGCCGGAACAACAGCCCCGCCAAACCTACCGCAAACAGTCCCAGCCCAAGTCCCCGCAGGGCCGCCGCCCACAGCCCAAAAAGAAGCAGCAGCCCAACCTGCGTCTTGCACTGGCCGCGTGCGTGCTGGTTGCCGTTGTGGCGCTGGTAGTGATCAGGCTGGTCGCCTGCAACAGCGGGCAGAAAGCCCCCCTGACCATTGACCCCGGCACCAGTGCCGGAGCGTGGGCCAAGAACGATGCCGGGTACTACTTTAACAGTGACGGAGAGCCGATTCTGGCCGCCACCAAAAAAGGCATTGACGTGAGCAAGTATCAGGGTGAAGTGGACTGGGAGAAAGCCCAGGCTGCCGGGATCGATTTTGCCATGATCCGCTGCGGCTTTGGCAGCGAGTGGAACGGCACCGGCGATTACGCCCAGGACGATGAACAGTGGCGCCGCAACGCGGACGAATGCACCCGCCTTGGCATCCCCTTTGGCACCTATCTGTACTCTTACGCCACCACCGAGGAACAGGCCAAATCGGAAGCCGAACACGTTGCCCGCCTGCTGGGCCTTGTGGCACCCCCGCACGAGGGGCTGGACGATTACACCGCCACCCCCTACCAGCTCAGTTACCCGGTCTATTATGACCTGGAGGATAAATCCATCACCGGCCTGTACCCGGACGAGATGGCCCACCTGACCGAAGTATTTTTCGACCGCCTGAAAGAACTGGGCTACAAGGGCGAGGAAGGCATTTACGCCTCCATCAACTGGACCCGCGGCCGCCTGACGGACCCCGCGTTTGACCGCTGGCGCGATAATTTCTGGATCGCGCGGTTCAATTCCGCGTTGGGCTACACCGGGCCGTATTCCATCTGGCAGGCCACCTATACGGAGCCGGGCGAAAAGTACGGCGTGCAGAGCGACACGGTGGATGTTGACTTTGTGATGGAAGAGCTGACCTTTACCGGCATCAAAGCAACCAGCAAGGACATCCTGCCCTCGCTGACCAACGACACCTACAAAAACGAGCTGTGGCTGCCCAAGGCGAAAGCCACCGCCACCCTGCTGACCGATGAGCCCAGCGAAAGCGAGGGCGGGCAGAAAATCTTCTGGTCCAGCGATAATGAAGACGTTGCCACCGTGAATAAGCACGGCGAGGTAAAAGCCAAGGCGGACGGCACCTGCACCATCACCGCCACCCTGGCGGATGGCCGCATGAGCGCCGATGTGACGGTGCGGGTGGGGGCATTCACCATTCCCGTTTACGTTACCGGTAATCTGCAGGGCTTGACCGAGGGCGAAGAGGTCGGCCTTGCGGACATTGCTGCCCTGAAAGCGGGCAGCGAGGACTCCATTCTGGTGGATGCAGGCGGCAGTTTGCAGGGCACCGCCCGCGCCAGCCTGACCGGCGGCATGGATATGACCAGCGCCTTTGCCGCAGCCGGGTATGATTTGCAGGCCTTTGATGCTTCCGATATGGCGTATGGCACTGACCGCCTTCTCAGCGATGTAATGACCGCCACTGGGCCTTCGATTGCTTCCAACCTGTACACGACAGAAAACGAAGCGTTGCTGGCCCGTTCCACCAGCTGGAGCCGCAACCGCATTTCCAACGGCATGAACACCATTGTGGAGGAAGCAGGCAAAAAGATCGGCTTCTTCTCGCTGGCCTCGATCGGCAATTCCGCCCAGACGAAAGAACTGACCGCTGCGGACCTGGCGCTGGCGGCTTCCGAACAGGTTGCTGCTTTGCAGGCCCAGGGGGCTGACGCCATCCTTTGCATTGCCGGGCCGGATACCGACATCAGCGGCATTTATGCCGACCTGGCAGACCTTGGCGTGACCGCCGTCTTGGATGCCGGCGCCACAGCCAACAGCACCGCAAAGGCAAACGGCATTGCCGTTGTTGCCGCCGGGTCCGGCTGGGACAGCGTGGGCTGCCTGAACCTGACCTTTGCGGCGGACGGCAGCATGACAGTCGAACCCGCCAGTATGAGCGCCGCCGACCTGAAATCCGCCCGCGGCAGCTACACCACCGCCCAGCAGACTGCCTATGATTCCGCCTTTACCAGCCTGCAGAGCCTGGCAGACGGCGACGAGGATGTGCGCAGCCAGACGCTGTTCACCTTTGAAGCCAACGAAAGTGCGGATAAAACCATCAGCTTTGCCAACTATGCCGCCGCACTTTACCTGGCCTATGCCGACGGTGACCGCGCCAACTGCCCGCAGGATGCCGCCGACCTGACCGTAACCGCGCTGGCAGGCGGCATTACCGAGCTTGACTTTGGCGATGTTACCCGCGGGGCGCTGTGTGATGCCGTTCCCGCCGGGCAGCGGCTGGTGCTGGCGCGGACGACCTCCGCCGCCATCGGTGCCCTGATCGACACCGGTACCGTGACCCGCACCTATGAGGAAAGCCTGACTGCCTTTGAGCCGACGGACGGCGACGCCCTTGTGGTGACCGATACCGCCACGCTGGAAGCTCTGGAGCAGGCAGGCGGCAGTTATACGATTCTGCGTGATTATGGGGATGTCTTTTGGGATATCCGCATGAATATCAATGATGTAACCAATAACTTTGCAAACCCGTTTACGCTGCCCGAAGCACCGCAGCGCGGTGCCGGGAGAAAGTGAGGCTGTTATGAAGCTGACCTTTTTGGGCGCTGCCCGTGAAGTGACCGGCAGCTGCACCCTGATTGAAGCAGGCGGCCACCGCTTTTTGGTGGACTGCGGCATGGAGCAGGGCAAAGACGTTTACCCCAATGCGGACCTGCCCTGCGCCCCCGGTGAGATTGAAGCCATCCTTTTGACCCACGCCCACATTGACCATTCGGGACGCATCCCCTATCTGTACAAGAACGGATTCCGCGGCCCCATTTACAGCACAGATGCCACCATGGACCTGTGCGAAATCATGCTGGAAGATTCCGCCCACATTCAGGAGCAGGAAGCCGAGTGGAAAAACCGCAAAGCCCAGCGCAGCGGCAATGAGCTGGTAGAGCCGGACTACACAGTAGAAGACGCCATGGCCGTGATGAAGCAGTTTGTACCGCAAAGCTACGGCAAGCCGCTGGAAGTGTTCCCCGGCATTACGGCCACCTTTACCGATGTAGGCCACCTGCTGGGCAGCGCTTCCATCACCTTGCAGGTAACGGAGAACGGCGAAAGCCAGACCATTGTGTTCTCCGGCGATATCGGCAACCTGGACCAGCCGCTGATCCGTAACCCGCAGTACCTGACCAAAGCGGATTTTGTGGTGATGGAATCCACCTATGGTGACCGCACCCACGGCCCCAAGCCGGACTATGTGGCCGAGCTGACCCAGATTTTGCAGGAAACGTTCGACCGCGGCGGCAATGTGGTCATTCCCAGTTTCGCCGTGGGTCGCACGCAGGAAATGCTTTATTTTATCCGCCAGATCAAAGAGGAGCACCGCATCCACGGGCACGATAACTTCCCCGTGTTTGTGGACAGCCCGCTTGCCAGCAAATCCACCACCATTTTCCGGGAAAACTTCAGTGAATGTTATGACGCCGAAGCCATAGCCCTGGTGACGAAGGGCGAAAACCCGCTGGCGTTCCCCGGTTTGCAGATCAGTGAAACCAAAGAGGATTCTGTTGCCATCAACCTGGACTCCACCCCCAAGGTCATCATCTCCGCTTCCGGCATGTGTGATGCCGGGCGCATCCGCCACCACCTCAAGCACAACCTGTGGCGCGGGGAATGCACCATCCTGTTTGTGGGGTTCCAGTCCCCCGGCACGCTGGGGCGCGCACTGATCGAGGGTGCCGATGAAGTACGGCTGTTTGGCGAAACTGTGCAGGTCAATGCGCAGATCCGCCAGATGAGCGGCTTGTCCGGCCATGCGGACCGGGACGGCCTGTTGACCTGGATCCGCCACTTTGATCCCAAACCCAAACATGTGTTTGTGAACCACGGCGAGGACTTGGTTGCCGATCACTTTGCCCGCACCCTGACGGCGGAGGGCATCCCGGCAGAAGCGCCGTACAACGGTGCCGTGTATGAGCTGACCGGCGGGGCCGTTGCCCTACTGCGGCAGGGCACCATGGTGCCGATGGCCAAGGCCAGCCAGCCTGCCGACAAGCCGCGCACCAGCCCGGCGTTTGAACGCCTGCTGAACATGGGCAAGCGGCTGCTGGTTGTGATCGAGCACAACCGCGGCGGTGCCAACAAGGATCTTGCCCGCTTTGCCAGCCAGATCGCCAGCTTGTGCGATAAGTGGGACAGGTAGGCAGGGAGGAGTTAGGAGTTGGGGGCGTGTGGCTCATAGAACTCGCTGGTTTCCTTTCTTTGTTCCTGCTTTTTCAACTTTTTAGACGATATTGATTCTATACGTTAGGAACTTATTATTTTGAAGCAAAAATTTCGATCCTTGCCTGCGGCGGTGCAGGTGGCTGTAACGGCGGTGGTGGTTGTGGTGCTGGCGGTTGTTTTGACCGTTTGGCGGCACAACGGCAGCACCTATCTGACCGGCTTTTGGGACAATGGCTCCCAGACTCTCGTGTTCGGCCGCATGCTGCAGATGCAGCAGAACCAGACCAGCCCCGGCGGCTTTATGGGGGTATATACCCAGGACTGGAGTGATGAACAAAACCGCTACTGGTACCGGGACAACACCCCCGTTTCCCCGCAGGATTTTCAGACTTACACCCACCAGACCGGGCTGCAGGGCTGGGCGTTCGGCGTGCTGAACAAAGTGCTCTCTGTTTTTGAGGACCGCGGCGAAGCGCGGGAAATCATGCTGTACAACATCAACAGTATGTTGTTCTATGTGGCTACTCTGCTGGTCTGCCTGGCCGTATGGCGGGCGTGGGGGCCGCTTTCCGCGCTGGCGTGGCTGTGCGCCGTGGTGTTTGCCCCCTGGCCGCAGCGCGGCATGAAAGACCTGTACTGGTGCCTGTGGACCTGGTTGCTGCCCGCTTTGGCAGGGCTGCTGCTCTGTGCCGTTACCCGGCGGCGCGGCAAAACGCCCTGGTGGTGTTACCTGCTGGTGTTCGCCGCCTGCATGGTGCGCTGCATGTGCGGGTTTGAGTTTATTTCCACCTTTTTGATCCTGTGCGAAGCCCCGCTTGTCTACTGTTGGGCCGGCGGGGACCGCCGCGCCTGGCTGCGCCGCATGATATGCACCGGCTTTGCTGCTGTGGGCGGCGTGGCAGCGGCGCTGGGGGCCTGGTTTATTCAGGGGGTCATCTATTTTGGCAGTGCCGCAGGCAGCTGGCAGAACCTGACCGGGGCTGTTACCAGCCGTGTCAGCCTGACGGATGATATGGTGAGCGATGTCAGCGTTGCACAGGTTCTGACCCGCTATTTTGTGGAGGTGGATGAACCCCTGCTGCAATTCGGCCCCTTGACCATCACCTTAAAGCCGCTGATCGCCGTTACCCTGCTGGGCTTTGCCCTGTGCCTTGCGGTGCTGGCCCTGCGCAAAAAGCCGCTGGCCGTGTTGGCCGGGCCTGCGCTGGTGTGGGTGCTCAGCTTGGCGGCACCGGTATCCTGGATGGTGCTTTCCAAAGCACACGCCTATGTGCATGTCCATCTGGTGCCCATGCTGTGGCATTTTGCACTGGTGCCGGTCAGCTGTGCGCTGCTGGTGTGGCTGGTTAAAACCGCCATCTCTGCGGTAAAAGAATAATTGGAATCCCGCCGCCGGGCTTGCGCACCGGCGGCGTTTGTATTACAATCAAAGGCAGCAATGCGTTTTTGATTGAGTAGCAAAGGGGGAATCTGCCATGTGGCATCCCATCAAACATTATAAAACCATCCATCACCACAAAATGCTGGTCATGCAGGGGTGTTTCCGCTGCGGGCTGTACTGGCAGGGGTTGACCCATGATTTGAGCAAACTGTCCCCCGTGGAATTCTGGGCCGGTGCCAAATATTGGCAGGGCACCTGCAGCCCCAACAACGCCCAGCGCAAGGCGGAAGGCTACTCTGCCGCATGGCTGCACCACAAGGGGCGCAACAAGCACCACCTGGAATACTGGATTGACTATGCCCCCAACGGCGACCACGCCATGGCCGGGATGCGCATGCCCAACCGCTATGTGGCGGAAATGGTGTGTGACCGCATTGCCGCCAGCAAGAATTACAAGGGCACCAGCTACACAGACGCCGCCGCGTGGGAGTATTACGAACACAGCCGTGACCACTACATCCTGCACCCCGAAACCCGCAAACAGCTGGAAACCTGCCTGTTGATTTTGCGGGATGAAGGCGAGGACGAATGTTTCCGGTATATCCGCACGCAGTTGCTGGGAAAGAAAAAATAAAAACGAGGTACCGCCACCAACCCCGTAGGGGCGCACATTGTGCGCCCGCTTGCCATTTTTACGAGACGTTCTGCCTGTGGGCCGATGCGAGCATCAGCCCCTGCGCGGGGAGTTATCCTCAGGGGAAGTCAAAATTTCTCATAAATTTGTTGCACCATCCACCTCAAGGTTTCGGAACGGTCAAGACCGTTCCCTACAGAACACTTTATAATTAGGGCAATACCGCATAATTCTAAGTGCCGATACGGCGAGCGAGGTGCGGCAGATGCTAAGCCAAAAGCGCAGATAATACTGGATGCTGCAAAGGTGAGCGCCGCCAGTGGCGGAAACAGCGAACCGAAGCAGGGGCAGCGGTCGCAGAGGGCGAGGGGCTTTTGCCCCCGAAGCACGATGCGGGTACCGCAACCCGACATTATCGAGCATTTTGGCAACGCAGTTGCCGTGCCGCAGCTGCCGGAGCGGTGCTTAAACCGCAAGGCGGGAATTGTGCGGTGTTGCCTAAATCCTCCGCCAGTTAAAAACCCGATCTTTGCCCATTTTACTCTTTATAAGATACATACAAATATAAAAGCAGCCACCCCCGCAGCATGGCATGACACTGCGGGGGTGACTGTTATTTATGGAAGGTAGTAACTGTCAGGGATAAATCAGGCAGAAGCCTTTTCGCTGTTCTTTTCGCTCTTGGCATAGCTCTTGAAAGAGTTGACCACGATGGTGACGCCCAGAACGATCAGCAGGATAGCGATGATCAACTGCAGGCCGTTTGCGATGAACACAGCACCCCAGGTGGTTTCGCCAGCGGGAATGGTGGTGGAGGCTGCGGTCTGGATGGCCTTGACCATAGCAATCAGGCGCTGAACCAGAGCAGTGAAGGTGACGCACAGCATGATGATCAGCGGCGGGAACAGCATCTTGTTGTTGCGGCCGGTGACCTTCAGGAAGACGCACAGGGTAACCAGAACCAGAGCGCTCAGCAGCTGGTTGGCGGAACCGAACAGCGGCCAGATGTTGGCATAGCCGACCTGGGTCAGCAGGAAGCCGAATGCCAGGGTGATGATGGTGGAGAAGTAGGTGTTGCAGAACAGCTTACGCCAGCCTTCTGCATGCTCCATATCGTCCACGCTGAACAGTTCCTGGAAGCTCATGCGGCCGATACGGGCAACAGCATCCAAGCTGGTCAGGGCCAGAGCGGAAACGCACATGGTCATAAAGACGGTAGCAACATAAACGGGCACGCCGAACATCTCAAAGAAACCAGCAACGCCGCGGCTGAAGATCTGGAACGGGGTACCAGCAGCGGGGGTACCGTCAGCAGCAGCGGCTGCACCGGCAACGCAGAGGGCCAGAACAGCCAGCAGGCTTTCCAGCACCATAGCACCGTAACCAACCTTCAGCATATCCTTTTCGCTTTCAACCGTCTTGGAAGAAGTACCGGAGGAAACCAGACTGTGGAAGCCGGAAACAGCACCGCAAGCCACGGTAACGAACAGAATGGGGAACATGGTGCCCAGCTTTTCGTTATTGAAACCGGTAAAGACGGGCAGGTTCATGGTGGGATGTGCAACCAGCAGGCCAACAACAGCACCGGCAATCATGCAGATGAACATGAAGGTGGTCATGTAGTCGCGGGGCTGCTTCAGCAGCCACATGGGCAGAACTGCAGCAAAGAAAATGTAAATAAAGGTGATGTAGCTCCAGGTAGCCTTGTCAAAAATCAAGGGGAATTTCATGCCGACAGCAAAGGACAGCACGATGAACACGATGCCCAGAACAGCCTCTTTCCAGCCGGAGAAGTTGAACTTCTTCTGGATCAGGCCAAACACAACAGCGAACAGCATGAACATGATGGAAACCATGCCGGCTGCGCCGTTGGTGGTAGCTGCATCAGCCAGGCTGGTAACGCCGTCAACCGTGGTGTAAGCGTTAAAAGTACCGGCAACCATATCAGCAAAAGCTGCAATAACGATGCCGCAGAACAGCCAGCAGAACAGCAGGAACAGCTTGCGGCCCAGCTTGCCGATGTACTTTTCGATCAGCATGCCCATGGACTTGCCGTCGTTCTTAACGGAAGCATACAAAGCGCCGAAGTCGGTAATAGCGCCAAAGAAAACGCCGCCGATGAGCACCCACAGCAGAACCGGCAGCCAGCCGAAGGCTGCAGCCTGGATTGCACCGGTAACAGGGCCTGCACCGGCAATGGAAGAAAACTGATGGCTGAAAACGGTCCAGCCGTTGGTGGGAACGTAATCCTTACCATCGTTAAACTTAACAGCGGGGGTCTGTGCGTTCGGGTTAATGCCCCAGGTTTTTGCCACCCAGCGCCCATAAAACGCATAAGCACAGACAAGAACCACAGCAGCGATCAACACGATGACGAGTGTGTTCATGATAATCCTTCTCTCCGTTAATAATAAAAATTTTCCACTCCATCCAGCCAAATGCGGTAAACAAAAAAGCCTTCGTCTTTCTTTGTTGGCCCATTTGGACCAACGCAAAGACGAAGGCATACACTGCAATCATGCGCTGCACCATTGCAACTTTTACTTCCGCGTTACCACTTTGCTTTGCCGGCTCAATGCCGACCGCTCACCCGCAGCCCCACACCGCACTGTGCTGGACTGCGCACCCCATTAACGGAGAGTTCCCGGCTTGAACTACACGGCGGGCGGTTCTGCCCGCTTTCCCCCAAGCTGCTCGCAGGTGAGGGCCAGACCGCGCCTTGCTGCCGTCTTGCACATCCGACGGCTTTCTGTAAGCGGTGATACGGATAGGTCATTTCCTGTTCATTGCATTTGGCTGATGAATTGCTATTACAATAAACCTTTTGGCACACATTTGTCAACACTGTACAAAGCGCTTAACTCATTTTTGGTGATGCGGATAAATTTCGCGCAGTTTCGACCGGCTATTCTTGGACAAATTGTAAACAAAATTTGAACAAATTCGCAAGGTTTGCCGCAATCAGCAAGGCTTCTCCGCGGCGGGATGAGGGCATCCCGCCCTACAGATCATTTGTATGTTTGCACCGCAATATAAAATAAGCTGTAGGGAACGGTCTTGCGTCAGCAAGATGGAGGGGCTGCGCCCCGACAAGTTCAAGTTTGCAAAACTGACCAAAAATACAAACAGTTCGTAAAAGTATAATTTTACGAACTGTTTGTATTTTTCATGATGGTATCATTATGGTATAATAGAGACATACAACTCGAAAGTTATAAGAAGTGGAAAAGGAGGACAAGTTAATGATAAAAAAAATAGCCATTGTACCCTATGTAACTAATGGGAGAAATTCACAGGTTGGACATGATGGACATTTTAATATTTTTAAAAAAAAGAGAAGTATTGTATTAAAAGAAAATTTACAGTCTGTAATTAAAGCAAAAAATTGGGAAGCGGAAGTAATTGTTGATGTCAATCACGGAGATTTACAATCGCTGAAACGAGAAGGAGTAAACTTGTTTTTAATTCCAGAAGATATTGCTAGGTATATAGACTACAGCAGTGTTAGTAAGGATGAGTGTTTCAAATTAACACATGATGAATATGAAAGCGGAAATATAGATAGAGTAGTGAAATACATAGAAGAAAATTGAAACATAATCTCTTAGAGGAGCTTATCAAATTCGCGTTTGCGAGACGAAGTGAAGCAATGAAAGCCCCAGTGGGGCTTTCAAGCGACAGAACGGTCTTGCGATAGCAAGATGGAGGGGCTGTGCCCCGACAAGTTCGCGTTTGCGCTAGCAACAAACACCCCTGCGGGGTGTTTGAGTGACAGAACGTTTTTGCGCAAGCAAAATGGCGGAGTTTCACTCCGACAAGTTCGCGTTTGCGAAACGAAGTGAAGCAATGAAAGCCCCAGTGGGGCTTTCAAGCGACAGAACGGTCTTGCGTCAGCAAGATGGAGGGGCTGCGCCCCGACAAGTTCGCGTTTTCCCCTGCCTGTTGGGTGATATACTCGTCCAGCTCGCTGCTCTGCCAGGTGTAGCGCTGCAAAAGCTGCCAATCGCAATCGGGGCGGGCCAGCTGAACATCCACACAGAAGCGCTCCAGAGGCAGGCAGCACAGCAGGCTGAAGCTGAACGCCGCCGCCACAAAGGCCATGCGCGCCGCCGGGATGCCGCAGAACAACCGCACCGCAGCCAGAACACTGGCCAGTAACAATGCTCCCAGCACCCACGCAGCCCAAATGCGCCGCACCGTTGGGCCGTACAGATTGATATACACCGCCAGCTTGGCCGCAGCCAGCATCGCAAACCCGGCACCGAACCCGCACAGCGCCACGGCCAACACGCGGGATAAGCCCTTTTGGGTAACCGGCTGCACCCCCAAAAAGTGCAGTGCCGCCAGCACAGTAAGGTCCAGCGCCAGAATGCGGCAAAACTCCCAAAAACCGTTCACCGCAAACGCGGCGGCATCCGGCGCGGTCAGGGGCAGCGGTGCCCCAAGGACAGCGGCGAATTCCGCCGCCTGCACGGCAAAAAACAACGTATACACACCACACAGCACCGCCATGACTAACACTCCCATCAGCTGAGGCAGGCGCGGCAGGGCTGCCAGTTTGCCGTAAAACTGTTCCGCCGCAACAGGCGGCGCCTTGCGCCGGGCGCTGCCGCCCGCCAGACCAAACAACCAGGCACCAACAGGCAGGGAGAGCGCAAAGATCAGCAGATTTGCCAGCAAGGCATCCTGCCCGAACAGCTGCCCCAGCCAGCTGCCAAGATGCCCCCACAGCCGGGCAAAGTTATCATCCGCCCCCGCCAGCGTGGCGCAGGCCGCACCGCCCAGCAGCAGGGCAGCAGTTATACTGACGGCGGTTTCCAGCGTGCGGCCTTTGCGTCCCGCATGATTGGCCCACCAGCGGTGCAGTGCCTGCCACAGCAGCTGGGTACGCAGCAAAAAGTTGCCGAACGGGATGGCAAACATGCCCGCCACGCCATCCAGCAGCACAAGGCAGCTGGTGCGGCCAGCCGCCAGTAAATCATTGCGGGCCAGCACATAATAAATAGCCGTGCAGTGCCACGCCACGACCTGCCAGAAGCCAAGGTCGTCCGTGTGCAGGCTCCACCCCGCCATGGCCAGGCTTTGCACCAGCCAGCAGCACCACCAGGCCGCGGCGGTCCGGCTGGGTTTGCGGTCCCCCGCCCAGGCGGCGAGCTCCACCACTACGGTATACAGCGCCACAAACACCAGCACTCCGGCGCGCCAGGCGGAGTACTCGCTCGCCACCCCAAAACCCAGGCAGCGGTCAACATATTCATAGCCCGCCGCATAGCTTAGCAGCAGGGCGGCCAGCATGACCCACTGCGGATTTTTGGGTGCAGAAAATGGAAGGGGCTGGCCTGCAGCCTCTTTTTTATCAAATTTCATTGGGTTGTCTCCTTATATCAAGGGCAACACCGCACAATTCCCGCCTTGCGGCTTAAGCACCGCTCCGGCAGCTGCGGCACGGCATCTGCGTTGCCAAAATGCTCGATAATGTCGGGTTGCGGTACCCGCATCGTGCTTCGGGGGCAAAAGCCCCTCGCACTCTGCGACCGCTGCCCCTGCTTCGGTTCGCTGTTTCCGCCACTGGCGGCGCTCACCTTTGCAGCATCCAGTATTATCTGCGCTTTTGGCTTGGCAGCTGCCGCACCTCGCTCGCCGTATCGGCACTTAGAATTATGCGGTATTGCCCAAGGTCGTTTCTTTACGTTTCGTCCGGGCGGTATTCCAACAGGTCAGCGGGCTGGCAGTCCAGCGCTTTGCACAGGGCTTCCAGGGTGGAAAACCGCACCGCTTTTGCTTTGTTGTTTTTCAGGATGGAAAGGTTGGCCGGGGTAATGCCGATGGTTTCAGCCAGCTCCCCCGCCCCCATGTGGCGCTTTGCCATCATCACATCCAGGTTGACGATAATTGGCATCTTCTGCGCCCCCTTACACGGTATAGTCCAGTTCGTCTTTCATCTTAACGGCCTGGGCAAACGCATTTTTGATGACCCGCACGATCAGCGCCATAAACGCCGCCGCAACGCCAATGGCAAAGATGAACGGCAGCCCCAGCACAGCACCCACCGGCAGGCAGAGCGCTGCAGCCCAGGTGCAGCACCAGCTGATGCGCCGCAGGGCCAACACGTTGGCAGGGGTAAACACCTCTTCTTTTTCAATGCGCGCCAAAAACATGTACAGGTTATACAGCATCCACAGGGCCAGCGCGGCGCTGCAATAGCCCAGCCCCAGCAAAAAATACCCCAGCTTTGGCCCATGCACCAGCTGCAGCGCGTGCACTGCCAAAACCCAGCTGACGATGCGCGGCCCGCACAGCACCATCACCACGCACCCCATGGCCGCCGCCAGGGTAGCAAACTTGGTCAGCATAATGCTTTTGTGGTCGTTCCAGCCAAAAAAGTTTTCTGGTAATTGACGCATTGGTCATTCCCCCTGATGTTTTATGGTATATCCGATGCTGTTATCATAGCATATGTCGCATTGTTTTGCAATACATTTTTATTGTTTTTCAATATATTCATTCTGTTTTGCAATGCGTTTATGCTTCAGGTTCCTGCACCAGCTGCCCTGCGGCAGATTTTCTGGCTGAAAATGCGGCAAAAAGCTTGACTTTTTCTCCCATACCTGTTACAATATTTAAGCTGTAACAGGCAAATTGAGTATTTGTGCCCGTAGCTCAGTTGGTAGAGCACCTGACTTTTAATCAGGGTGTCCGGGATTCGAATTCCCGCGGGCGCACCAAAAAGCACCAGACAGTTTTAACGCTGTCTGGTGCTTTTTTATGCTGTCTTTCGGCTGATTCTGTCCATAGGGCTGAAATTCGGGAACCTTTGCGTTGTTTTTTGCTGTGTAAGGTGCAGGTATTTCTGCACCATGGTCAAGCTTGTGTGGCCCAGAATTTCCCGCAGGCTGTATATATCACCGCCGTTTTCCAAGTAGCGTGTAGCAAACGTATGTCGCAGCAGGTGCGGGTGTAAACGCGGAATTTCTGTTTTCCTTTTCAGCTTTTTGAACAGCTGCTTTATCGTTACCTGCGTAATGGGTTTCAGGTTGCTTTGCAAATATACTCTGTCGGATGTAGCGCAGGCAGGGCGGCGGCGCAAATAGCGCATTTGAAGGTATTGAACGGCGGACTGCAGACTCTCAGCGGCGTGATTTCCCGCACGTCTTTGACATTCCGATGCTGGATAATTTCAAATTCACTGCGCTCAGGAAGATACGCAATTACCTTGTCGGCGTGAATCGTTCCCTGATACACATGGCAGGGGCAGCGATAAGCAGGGAATACCGCCGTGCGGCGAACTCAATTCCTATATAGAACAATTGCACCCGTGAAATTGCAGAAGAATCTGAAAATAGCAGTCAGCAAAGAGAGAACAGTTGGATGCGCAAAAAAGTTAGCAACCCCTTCCACTTGACAGAAATCAATGGTTGTGCTATTCTAACCATGCTGTGACTTGATTGAAAAACGAGTCACAAGGAGGAAGCACATGCCAATTGCGTTTACTGCGGAGGAACGCACAGTTCTGACCGGACAATTGTTGGAAAGCGCTCGCCGCTTTGTCAAAGAGCAGAGCGCGCGCAAGGTCACGGTCGAACAACTGACGGACAGCGTCGGCATTTCCAAAGGAGCGTTCTACCTGTTTTATCCGTCCAAGGAACACCTGTTTTATGCGCTGCTGCGCCAGATGCATACCGAATTGTACGGCCCGGCCATGGAGTTGCTGGAACAGCCCAAGGGCACGCCCGCACAGCAGCTGACTTGCGCCATTCTGGAAGGCTGCCGTGCGCTGGATGAAAGCGGACTGTGCCGTTTCTGGGAGCAGGATGCGCCGGAAATTCTGTGCGCCATCCCGTCAGAAGAACGCAGGGCGCAACAGGAGCAGGAATATGCGGTGTTCCGCCGGTTCCTGGCGCAGAACAAAGCGGCGGATATCCCGGAGGAACAGGCCATGAACGCCCTGCGCAGCCTGATTTTGACCGTACCCATGCGTAAAAAGCTGGGCGAGGATTATCCGCAGATACTGCTATGGATGGCCCAGGGCATCTGTGCACAGATTTTTGGTTGAAGTGTGCCATGAGGAATCATGGCATTTTTATGCACCTGAAAGTTAGAAACGGCTAACAATAAACGGAGGTACTCTATGAACCTGAATTCCAAAAAACTGACCATCCCGGATCTGATTTCTGTTGGTGTGTTCACCGCCATCTATTTTGTGCTGGTGACTATTGCCACCTTCAGCTGTGCGCTGCTGCCGGGTGTTGGCAACATTTTGCTGCCGGCAGTGGCGGCGTTGATCTCCGGCAGCGTGTATATGCTGCTGGCCGCCAAGCTGCTGAAGTTTGGCGGCATCAGCATCATGGGTCTTGTCATGGGCCTGTTCTTTTTTGTGTCTGGTCACTTTGTGTTGTCCTTTGCCGCCAACATCGTTTGCGGCGTGTTGGCAGACTGGGTGGCAAGCCGCAGCCAGTACCGCAGCAAAAAGGTGCTGCTGGCCAGCTATGTCATCTTTTCGTATGGTCTCACCGGCCCGATCCTGCCGCTGTGGTTCATGAAGGATGCCTACATTGCTAACCTGACCGCCCGCGGCAAGGATGCCGCCTACATCGATACGCTGTTTGCGCCCATCAACAACGGCGGTTTCGTTGCGGCTATGGCGGCGATTTTGGTCTGCGCCGTGCTGGGCGGGCTGTTCGGCCAGCGCATGATGAAAAAGCACTTTGAGAAAGCGGGGATCGTGGCATGAGATTCCGCATGGACCCACGTGCCAAGCTGTATTTGCTGCTGCTGGCCAACCTGATGCTCTTTTTCCATGTTGGGACTGGGGCCGAGGCGGTAGCGACCGGGTTGTTCCTGCTGCTGTTTTTCCTCTCCGGGCACACTCGCACCGGCATCCGGTTGAGTGTGGTCTACTTTGGCCTGCTGGCCATTGATCTGTTTGTGGTGCCGCTGGCAGGGGAGGGCATTCTACTCAATCTGCTGTCGCTGGTGTCGGTGGGCATCCGCATGATGCTGCCCTGCATTATCACCGGTGCGTATGCGTTCTCGACCACGACCATCGGCGAGCTGACCGCCGCCCTGCGCCGGATGCACGTGCCGGAGAGCGTCATCATCCCGTGCGCCGTTGTGGTGCGGTTCTTCCCTACCGTACAGGAGGACTACCACCAGATTCACAACGCCATGGCCCTGCGCGGCATCGCTGAGGGCAAGGGGGCTCTGTTGCTGCACCCGATGCAGTCATTGGAATACATCCTCATGCCGCTGCTGATGAACGGCAACAATGTCGCGCAGGACCTCTCGGTAGCGGCACTGACTAAAGGCATCGGCCTACCGGGCACCCATACCTGCATGACCGAGCTGCACCTGACTGTGTGGGATTTCATCTACCCGGCACTGTGTACGCTGCCGCTGCTGTGGAAGGGGGGTATACTGCTGTGAGAACACTGGTGGAAAGCAACAATGTTTCCTTTGCTTATCAGAACAACACAGAACCGGCGTTGCAGGATATCTCACTGCGGATTCGGCCCGGTGAGTGCGTGTTGTTCTGTGGTCGAAGCGGCTGCGGTAAAACGACCTTTTCCCGCCTGCTGAATGGCCTTGCCCCGATGTTTTATCCCGGAGAACTGACCGGCAGCTGTACGGTGAGCGGTTTGCTGGCAGGGAGCGCAGCCATTGAGCAGTATGTACCACTGGTGGGCAGCGTGTTTCAGAACCCCAAAACGCAATATTTCAATGTGGACACCACAGCAGAATTGGCCTTCCCCTGTGAAAACAGCGGGATGCCGCCCACAGCCATCCGTCAGAGAGTACAGGAAGTGGTGGCACAGTTCCATCTGGAAGCTCTCATGGATCGCAGTGTGTTCAAGATCTCCGGCGGCGAAAAGCAGCGGGTGGCCTTTGCAGCGGCCTGTATGCTTGGTCCGAAGCTGTTGGTGCTGGACGAACCCACCAGCAATTTGGATGCCGGGGCCATCCGGCAGCTGCACGATATGATCGCCGCAATGAAGCAGGTGGGCATGACCATTGTGCTGGCCGAACACCGGTTGGCCTGGGTGCAGGATGTGGTGGACCGCTACTTCTTTTTTGAGGCGGGGCAGCTGACAGCCGTCTGGACGGCTGCGGACTTTGCCGCCCTGCCGGAAACGACCTTGCAGAACGCAGGTCTGCGCGCCCGGGACCTGACTGCGTGTCGGGAGAAGTTGCGGCAAAAAACGACGATGCAATGCACCGGGGTGCCGATATTGGAAGTGCAGAACCTGACCCTTGGTTACCACAGGCGCAGCCTCATCCGGGCGCTTCCAGATATGAGCTTTGCTGCCGGGGAGATCGTGGGCCTGATGGGGCATAACGGCATTGGTAAAAGCACCCTGGCTAAAACTCTCTGCGGCCTGATGGAGCCGCTGGGCGGGCAGATTCTGTGGGAGGGCAAGACGGCCAACGCAAGGACCCGCCTGCACAAAAGCTTTCTGGTCATGCAGGATGTGAACTACCAGCTGTTCAGTGACAGCGTGCGGGAAGAGATTCTGCTGGGAGCAGCCCACCCGAAACTGGTGGATACCGTGATGCAGGCGCTGGGTCTGAACGGCCTTGCCGACCGCCACCCCATGAGCCTTTCCGGCGGGCAGAAGCAGCGGGTCGTAGTGGCAGCAGCCATGCTGAGCGACAAACCACTCATTCTGCTGGACGAACCAACCAGCGGTCTGGACCGTGGCAATATGGAACAGGTCGGGCGGCTATTGCAGCAACTCAAAACACAGGGCAAGACCATTGTGGTCATTACACACGATGAAGAACTGGCCGCCGACTGGTGCGACCGTATTATAGCCCTGCAGGATTGATGGCAAGTTGGCTTTTTCGTGCAACGGCAATAACGCTGAATTGCATGTCGCAAAGATGTTGTTTGAATGCTGCACTATTTTTTGATTTGCGATATAAAGGAGAATGGAAAATGGAATACCATGCAAATGACTGGCTGGGCCGGTGGCAGAATTTTGAAGCCTATCTCACGAGCAGTGATCCGTATCTGACCCGTGCATGGCAGGATGCCGAGACAGCTGCCGCAGCAATGCCCATGGTCTGCGGCGGAGTAAAGGTCTTCTGGCAGAGAGCCTGCGTGACCACTAGTCCGGAAAATCCGCACACCCTCGGCGGTTGGAACATCACTCTGGCGGTAGTGGAGAAACTTTGCATCGAGTGGCTGGACGAAGATGGCGCAAGTCTGGGCAAGGCGGTGTATCATCTGGAAAGCGTGTTGGAAAAAGGTCTGGAAGGCAAGGAAAACGCTCTGTTTGTGGCGGAAGATATGCCGGAAAACTGGCCCTTCCGCTGCCTGTTGGCCATGGAACCCATGCCGCCCCGCACAGCCCGCCAGACCGGCGGCCTGCTGAGCCACCTGCACTTCCAGTATGCCAGCCAGCGAAACCTGCTTGTGGACCCGGAGACCCAGAAACTGCACAATCCCATGTGGTATGCCACCGTCTGCGATGGAGATGGTACTTTGCTGGAAAAGTGCAACATTGTGCGTGCGCTGCACCGCCTGCCCCTGTGGGCAGAGCTGCCGGAGAAATAAAAAAAGGGGCTGTTGCACAGCCCCCCCCAAAAAAAAGAAAGACCGAAGTAAAAGCCCCAAAAGGTTTTTCTTCTTTCTCCTTCATCATAAAAGCGATCCCCACAGTCCGTTTAACTCAGTTTTTGCGGCTGTGGGGATTGCTTTTTCTCAGTAGCGGCAGGTAAGCAATTTATTCATGGTGAACCTCATTTCTACATCAAATGGTGTCTGTTCGGATGTCCTAAACCCTGCCATAAAACCGGTGGTTGATTTGTCCATTGGGCTTTGTTTTGCCCGTCTGCACATTTTTGCACACCTGAATAGCTGGATAACGGTTGCAAAGCATTACACTGTATGCAAACAATGCGGTGTGTGCAAAGGCGTATTTTGCGATGATACGATAAAATAATGTTTCTTCGAACTTTTGAAATTTGACGAATGATGCGCCTTGGATTCTTTTAATCAGGGTGTCCGGGATTCGAATTCCCGCGGGCGCACCAAAAAGCACCAGACAATTTTTTGTCCGGTGCTTTTTTGTTGTGTCATTCAAGATTCTCAACATTGTGATTCCTTTTTGGCTGCTTAGCCCGCTTTTCATTTTCTCCAGATCATCACCCCCATCCAGAACAGGTTGGCGAAGATCCTGTCGGTGCCGGTGGCCATCATGGCCGGGAACAATGCCCAGGACAGCACCACCCGATGGCAATATGCCCCAGCATCTGCCACGTTCCTGGAATACATTCGCTCTCGGCTGGGGGATGCCTTTTGCTGATTTCACCCATACCAACAACAAGCACCGTGCCGCCATGCAGGGGGTTCTCCTGCTTGCGGCACGGTGCTTTGTTGTATCAGGCTATTGTCGGGTTATTGTTTCTTTTTGGCTAGCTGTCTGCCCACGGCCCACAGCCAATCCAATGCGGCGGCGGCAAGGGCGGGGTACACGATCAGGCCGAACAGCTGGTACCAGGTGGGGATAAAGTAATCTGCCCCGCCGGGCAGGGTGCTGGCGGCGTTCAGGGTAATGCTTTGCGGAGTAAAGGTCAGGCCCACGGTCTTGTTTTCATCGGGGCTGCAGGGATCCAGCCGCAGTGCCACGATCTGGGTGCGCGGCAGGGTGTACACATAGGTGCCGTCTGCCAGCACTTTGGGGAAGACGCGGCGGTCCTGGCTGTAGGGCTCCCCCGTTTTCGTGGTGTAATACAGGCACATTTCGCGGGAATCGCCGTCAAACTCCACGTTGTAGCTCACGGTACGCACCACGCGGCCGGATACATCCTCCAAAATCATCTGCGGGTCGCCGCCTGTGGTAATCAGCTGGCCCTGGGGTACGCTGTTCTCCCCCGGCTCCCCCCAGGTCAGCTCGGCCAGCTGCCAGCTTTCAATGGGGATCGAGGTTTCAGTCAGGGTGCCTTTTGCCTTGGCGGAGCTGTCCCCCGCAAAGGCCACCGCACCCTGCATCAGCCAGAACACCAGCGCCGCGCACCAGCACAGCACCGGCAAGGCAAAGCGATGGGCAAACAGTCGGTTCAGGCGGCTTTTCCATGTCATCTCTTTCATTGGGCCGCCTCCTTGCTCATCTGCATTGTGACCGGCTCATACCCGGCATCCGTTACGCGGTAGAGCAGGGTCTGCCCCGCCTGCGCAGCGGCCAGGTGGTCGGTAAACAGGTTCTGATAGCTCTGCACAAAGATATCGTCGATCTTTTGCAGGTAAAGCACCGTACAGCCGTTGGCACGCACGGTTTCATCCAGGCGTTCAGCGGTGTAGGGGTGGTAGTAGCGCTGCTTCACGCCCTCCTCCTGCGGTTCCAGCTCTGGCAGGCCGAAGGTTCCGCCGCCGCCCTCCTGCGTGGCCCCCACGCCGGAGTAATCCACCAGGACGGGGTAAAAATCAAACACGGCAGAGAACCAGTGTTCGCCGTTATCCCCCTGGCTGACAAAAAACACGCGGTCGTTTTTGTTCAGGTAATCGCTGCACAGCCAGTCAGCTTCGGCGCGGGCGGTCTTGCGGTCGGCGAATTCGCCATCCGAGAAGCCCAGCACCGAAAGCTGCGGCAGGATCATGCCGTTCACCCGCACCAGCATGGCGGCGGCCATCAGCAGAACACCGGCCTGGCCCGCCAGGGCAATCCAGCGGCGGGCCGGGGCTTTCTGTTCGCCATCCGCGGTTTGCAGGGCGGTGCTCCAGCAGGCCAGCGCCATAAAGAACCAGCCGATATAGTAGGTATAGATATAGCGGTTATAATCCACCAGCCCCACGGCCTGATCCGGCTTGAAAATAAAGCCATAGCTGAGCGCCAGCATGAGGTTATACCCCACAAAGCATGCAAGGGACAGCACCCCGATGCAGCCAATGCGCAGCTTGAGCTGGCGGCCTCTGGCGCAGATGGCCGCCACCAAGAACACCAGCAGAATCAGCACCACAACATTGCGGCCCTGGCCGATCATGCTCAGCCGACCATCCGAAGTCCAGAACTGGTGGCCCATATCGGCCATGGCTTGGGTGAACTGGCTCTGGCGCTCGGCGTAAAAGCCCTCCACCGGCTGGCCCAGCAAAATCTTGATGCCGTTGATGACCACAGCGGACAAGGGGGCGCTGGTTTCGCCGGTGCCGCCCTCGCTGGCACTTTTGGCAACCAGAATGCCCACATAGCGGATGTTCCAGAAATAATAGATCAGCATGGGCGCGGCAAAGCAGGCAATGGCAAAGCCGGTGCGGCGGGCAAGGCCCTTTTTGAAGGGGTGCTCCGCAAACAGCCAGGCATCCACAGCCATCAGCCCCGCCGCCACCAAGGACAGCACAAAGGTGTTGGCCTTGATGTTGGCCGCCAGCGCCAGTACCGGCAGTACGGCCCACTTGGGGCCGCCGGTTTTGCGCAGCGCCAGCCACAGCGCCACAGCGCCGCCCAGTGCAAGGCCCGCGGGCACATCGCCATAGGCGGTCATATAAGTGGTATCCAGATAGATCGTATGGTTATACACCGTCAAAAACCAGGGGGCAAACCAGCAGATTGCTGCCAGCGGCACCGCAATGCGGTACTGGCGGAAGTTCAGCCCGCCCAGCACCGCGGCAAACACGGCGGCGGCCAGCACATCATACGCCACATAGATCTTCCAGTCTGCATAATGGCCCAAAAACTGGAAGAAGTAGGAGAGCAGCGGCAGGCCGGGGTTCTGGGTCTGGGGCCAGGGGGTTCCAAGGGTAGCCAGGGCATACAGGCGGTTATCCGCCTTGGTCACCTTTACGGCGGTAGCCCACAGGCTGAGTTCATCATACTTGGTTGCCAGCGGCTGGCGGATGAAAAAGTACACCGCAAATGCCAGCGCCATGCCCCAGAACAGCACCGCCCCCGGTGTAACCAGGCGGCGGTAGGCCGGGCGCTGGCCTTTGTGGGGCACCAGCGCCCACACGCCGCTGCCCGCAAACACCGCCCACAGCAGCACAGTGCCGGGCAGCAGCAGGTTTGCCATGCCCGCAGCCGTCAGCCAGGCAACGGCAATGCCCAGCGCACTCAGCGGGGCCAGCGCAGCATGCAGGTTACATTTGAGCGTTAGGAACGCGCAGAACAAAAACAGCACCGCCAGCGCGGCAAAGATGCAAAGCAGCTCCATAGAATCACCATTTTATACAACATAAAAGCCCTGCGGGTGTGCCCCCAAGCCATGGGCGCACCGCCCCACAGGGCTCTTTTTTACTTTTTGCGGAAAACATCAACGGCAAGGCAGGCAAACGCAGCCCCCACAGCCGGGGCAAACAACAACAGCAGCCATTGGCCGCCATTTGGCACAAAGCGCAGGTACCACGGCTGCACCGGGTTGAGCACCACGCCGTCCAGCCGGGTAGGCACGCCGCCCACACTGTCCGGGTCAATGCGCAGCCCGGTCACGGTAAGGCCGCCCAGGTCAAAGGTATACTGGTTTTCGCCGCTCACGCGGGCAAAAACTTTCTGGGTCTCGCTGTACTCAGTCTGGCCGGGGCGCAGGTAATACAATGCTACGCTGCCGGGCGGCAGGTAGTGCACGGCGTCCAGCTCCACCGTTTCCAGCCAGGCTTCGCCCCGCCAGATGATGTGCGGATCGTTGTCGGTGGAAAGATACCAGCCGGGTTCATCCACCGGCGCGGTATGCCATTCATCGTCATCATAATTGACAAAGCTTTCAAATTCCAGGTCATCCGCCGTCAGGGTGCGGGTCACCATAGTGCCGTCTGCTTTATGGTTCAGCATCACAGCGCTGCCCACCAGCACGTACACCAGCCACACAATAACAGCGGCGGCATATGCCAATATCAGCAGCTGCTGGGGGCGCAGCGGGCGGCCCGCACGGGCGTGGGCGGCAAAACGCTTGGTTGGGCGTTTATCTTTCATTGTACCACCCCGCTTTCTGCCACAGCCACCGGGGTAAAGGCGATCGGCTTGCTGCGGCCTTCAAACCGGTAGAGGGTTGCAGGCATATTAGCTTTCAGCCCGCCTTCGAACCGGCTGCTGAACTCCCGCTCCAGATAGTCGTCCGCGCGGTCGATCAGCAGGTAGTCGATCTGCTTTTCTTCCATATAGGCGGTCAGAGAGTCTGCGGTGCAGACCGCCTCAAAGTCATACAAGGTCCAGTTCAGGCTTTCCACCAGGTTCATAAAGTCGGAGTCCCACCGGCTGGAATAATCATCGTTGCCCCACCAGGTACCGCCATAGCCGTTGACCACCTTGGCGGTCAGCTCATACTTGTAGTAGTACCAGCGGGTGGCATCATCGCCCTGACTGATGACCAGCACGCGGTCCGGCCAGTCCAGCACGGTGTTCATTGCTTCAGCGCGGTTCTTTACATCGCGGCGCAGGGTGTACAGGCTGTCGGCGTTGGTCCAGAACCCGGCTGCGGGCACACCGCGCCAGGCAAAAATACCCAGCACTGCCGCAGCGGCCAGCCCCAGCGCCGCACGGCCCAGCCGCTGCGCCGCGCCGCTGCCCTGCCCCACCGCAAAGCCCAGCACACAGAAGCCGTACAGCATCCACCCCTGCAGGTAGGGCGCGATATAACGCTCATAGTCCTTCAAGGCGGAGCCTTCGGCCTCGGAGAAATTGTAGAAGTACAAAATCAGGTGGAAGAGATACAGCGCGGCAAAGCAGAACGCCCCGCCCACAAAGCCAACCACGGTGCGGCGGCGTGCGGCACCGGCAGGCGCTGCCACAAAGGCCGCCGTGAACAGCAGCAGAATGCAGCTGGCGGCCATGATGGGCGCGCCCACCAAACAGACGCGGCGGTACAAAAATGCCTGGCCCATGCTCTGCATGATCTGGGCAAAGCGTTCTTCGCGCCCAATGCCCAGCAGCTGCTTGATGCCGCCGGTCAGCACAGCACCATAGCTCAGGCCCGCGCTGCCCACGCTGGCCCCAGTGGTTTCGGTTGGGGTCACGGCGGCGGTATAGCGGTTCCAACTGATAAACACCGCCAGCACCACCGCCGCCAGAATACTGCATTTTGCCAGCGATACGCCGAAAATGCGGGCAGGCTTTGTATCCGGGTGCGGCGTACCGAACAGCTGATCCAGCCCGATCAGGAACGTAGCGATCAAGGCATAGGCAAAACCGATATCTTTGGTCATGGTCAGCACGGCAAGTGGCATGGCACAGGCAAAAAAGCCGGTTTTGCGCCCGCCCGCCGCGGCATACAGGCACAGGGTTCCGCCAAACAGCAGCGCCAGGGGGGTATCCGCCATGGCGTTGGCGTAAATGGTGGATGGGGTGCCCGCCGGAACCACGCTGAAAAAGAACGGCAGAAGAAAGCCCGCAGCAAATACCAACACAGCACCCGCCCAGTTTTTGCGCGGCATGGCTGCCGCCGGGGCAATGCAGGCCAGGAACAAAATATCCAGCCCGGCCAGGCACTGCCATTCATAAAACTGGCCCGATACGCGCTGGAAGAGATAGGAAACCAGGCTGGTTGCCGGGTAGGTAAAGCTCGCCGTCAGGTTGATGGGATCCGCCACATACAGCGCAGCGCGCTCCGCCACCATCTTGGGGGCCAGGCCCCAGGCGGTAAATTCATCCCACTGGGTAAACATGGGCTGCTGCAAAGCAAACAGCACCCACAAAAAGCAGCTGCCGCCCACAAAAAGCAAAAAGCCGGGGCTGAACAGCGCCCGCCGGATAGCCCGCCACCCGGCACGCACCCCAAAGTAGACCCCGCCGGCCAGCCAGACCGCCATGATGATAAAATGGCCGAACTGCAAAAGCCCCAGCAGGGAAAGCAGATACAGCACCACGGCCGACCCGCACAAAGCGGGCAGCGGCAGCAGGGCAGCATCGAACCGGGTGCATGCCGCCACGCACAGACAGCATGCGGAGAAGAACAGCAAAAACAGCAGGCCGAATACAATCTGCACGGTACAGCACCTCCCGGATTGAAATTAAAAAATAATAGAGAATCATGTTGGTGGACCGCCGCCCGGTGGGCGGCTTAGAAAATTGGGGCAAGATAGCATATAAAGGCTGATTCTATACCCGAAGACTATCACGCAAAAGCCGCGAAAAACCGCAGATTTGATCGTGCCGCAGGCACACCGCCATTATTCTTTATTCTTTTAACTATTCTCTATTCTTTTAACTATTCTCTCATATACGCGTAAGCCAGCTCACGCGTATACGACGTACACCGGCCCCACAAAGTAGTGCTGGAAGAGCAGCACAGCGCCAAAAACGGCATAGCAGGCGCACAGCGGGGTGATGGCCGTTTCGACTTTTTCTTCCGTGATGGCGGGGCAGATGGTTTTGCGCAGCAGTACGGCCAGGGCGGGCAGCAATGCCAGCCAGACGCAGAGGAAATACCGCGCCTGCAGCCCCACAATGCGCACCATGCCCACCGGGGTATAGGTGATATACATGGCTGCCATGGCACCGGCGGCGTACACCAGCGCCAGCAGCGCCGCCCCGCCCACGCGGCGGCGGGTGGGGAACGCATCGGCGCGTTTTGGCTGCGCAGCAGCCAGCAGGGCGGCCAACAGCAGCACCAGCGGGCCGGTCAGGTTCAAAAAGCTGATGGGCAGGTCCTTCCAGCCGAACAGGCCAAGCTGCCCAATAAAGAAATCATTCTCTCCCAGGGTCCCCCAGAACGCAGCAATGGTCCGCAGAGGGTTGCGCAGCACAAAGGCCAGCTGTTCACCGCCGTTTACCGTGCTGCCGCCCTGGCGCTCAATGATGGGATAGCTATAGCGGAACGCCGTTCCGTACCATTCCGTCAGCAGGGTAACGGCCATAGCACCGCCAAAGCCGCCCAGCGCCCACAGCGGGCGGCGTCCCTTGGCGTGCCATTCCCGCTTTGCCACCAAAAAGATAGGCAGCACCCACAAAAGGTTCAGGTACGGTTTAGCGATATTGACAAAGATGCAGGCGGCGGTGTAAATGCCCGCCGTTTGGGTGTTCCACTCCTTGCGGGTCAGCAGGGCAAGCATCAGGTAATAGCAGCCCAGCAGGGTTGCATCATAGCTCAGTGATGCCCCCATAAAAAGCGACATCGGCAGCAGCATAATGGCCGCAAAGGCCGGGCGGTAACGCTCCGCTTTGGCCAGCGCCAACGCGCACAACAGCGTGTAGGCCAGCAGGTTGACGATGCGCCCGCCATATAGGCAGCCCAGCGCGCCAAAGCCCAGCAGGCGTGCCAGCGCCATACCAACCGCACCCGGCAGGAATGGAATGACCAGAAAGCTGACCGGCTCGCTGACCGGGTCCGGCACAGAATCCCGCACATCGTGCGCCAGGTACAGGGCAAAGCTGTCCGCCATGCTCTGCACTGCGCCGTCCTTGCCGTATTGCTTCAGGGCATAGCCCGCGGTGTTATAGGCTTTTTCCGCCCCGGTATCGGGGTCAGTGCCCACACCGGCAGAGGTATGCGCATTCACCCATGCACCGGGGAACGCTTCCAGCAGGTATGCCACATCGTCCGGGTAGGTGCGGGAAGCATCAAAATCAAAGTGCCCGGTGGAGATGGCATAGGTGCGCAGGTAATGGTCGGCTTCGTCCGGCGTTTGCAGCGGCGGGTTGGCAAATGCAAACAGCAGCCCGCACAAAAAGATGCACACGGCCCCTTTTGCCGCAAATCCCTTTGCAAACTGCCGCACACAATACCCGGCCAGCAGGCATACTTCCAGAAAGGCCGCACACCCCAGCGTGACCACCAGGGGGGACACACGGTTATCCAGTCCAAAGAACACCCGCCAGTAATAAGCCCACAGCACGCCGCACACGGCGGCGCACAGCGCAGCCAGCCCCCACCACAGGGCGGCGGGCAGCTTTTGTAATTTTATTGGCATAAAACTCCCTTACAACCGGCCTTACAGAATATACTGGCCGACTTTGTACTGGTCCAGATTGCCGCGCAGGAACTCAATGGTTTCGGCAAGGCCCTGTTCAAAGGTATACTGCGGTTTCCAATCGGTCAGGGTGCGCAGCTTGGTGGCATCGCCCAGCAGGCGGTTGACCTCGCTCTTTTCGGGGCGCAGGCGCTCGGCTTCGCAGACGATCCTGGCGCTGGGGTTGATCTGGGCAATCAGCTCATTGGCCAAATCGCCGATGGAGTGTTCCACGCCGGTGGCAATGTTGATCTCCTGGCCAATGGCGGCATCGCAGTCCGCAATAGCCATAAAGCCGTGGGCGGTATCCTTAACATAGTTAAAGTCGCGGGTGGGGGTCAGGCTGCCCAACTTGATCTCCTGCTGGCCGGCCAGCAGCTGGGTGATGATGGTGGGGATGATGGCGCGGCCGCTCTGGCGCGGGCCATAGGTGTTGAAGGGACGCACAATGGAAACCGGCAGGTCAAAGCTGCGGTAAAAGCTTTCAGCCAGGCGGTCCGCGCCGATCTTGGTGGCAGAGTAGGGGCTCTGGCCCTGGAACGGGTGATGCTCGTCAATGGGCACATACTGGGCGGTGCCGTATACTTCGCTGGTGGAAGTAACCATCACGCGCTGGGTGCCCAGCTCGCGGGCGGCGTTCAGCACGTTCAGGGTGCCCTTGATGTTAGTATCCACATAGCTGTCCGGGCTGTGGTAGCTGAACGGAATGGCAATCAGGGCAGCCAGATGGAACACGCGCTCCTGCCCGCGCATGGCAGTACGCACGCCGTTGGGGTCACGCACATCGCCCATAAAGATATCCATTTCATTGCGGATTTCCGGGGGCAGGGTATCGATCCAGCCCAGGGAACCAAACGAGTTATACAGGCAGAAAGCACGCACTTTCTCGCCGCTTTTTACCAGCTCTTCGGCCAGATGGCTGCCGATAAAGCCATCGGCACCGGTCACCATAACGGTATGGGACATTGTAAAAACACTCCTTTTTATATGGCAATACCGCCCGCAGGGCAGAACAATCCAATTATTACAAAATAGTATAACCGATTTGCGGCCTGATTTCAACCAATGCCCCGCCCAGCGTGCAAAAAAGTGCCGGGGCTGCCGCGGATAGGGCAGGTCCGCATTAAATTTATATAAAGATTATTCCGTTTGTATCAAAGAGTTCGGCAATATGTTATAATTAGGATAAATACAGTGCTGGGCCGCATTCCCTGCCCTGTAGTGGAAAGGAGCCTGCACCCATGCCGCAACGCGAACCTGCCCTGCTTTGGCTGCGGGACTGCGCCCTGACCGCATTGGTCCTTGCGCTGTGTACGCTGACAAGCTGGGTATTTTTCCGGCTGGATTTTGTTTCTTCCAACTATATCCTGACCTATATCCTGGGCGTCATGTATATCAACGTCTTTACATCGGGGTTGGTGTACGGCGTTGTGGCTTCGCTGTTCTCGGTGATGCTGGTCAACTATATGTTCATTGACCCCTTTATGCAGTTCCGCATCCGGTCAGACGACATGGTAACGGCAGTGGTCATGCTCTGCGTTTCGCTGCTCTGCTCCTCGCTGACGGGGCGTATCAAGGTACAGGCCGCCCAAAGCGAGCGCAAAGCCTACGCTTCGCAGGTGCTGCTGGAAGCCAGCCGCAGCCTGTTGGGGGCCGAAGACCCCGACACCATTCTGCGGATAACGGCCACCCAGCTGGGCAAACTGTTGGAGCGCCCGGTCTGCTTTGCCCCCGCACCGGAGCACATTGCACCGGGAACCCTGATTCTGCCCCCGCCCAGCCAGACGGATTACCGCAGTTGCCCGGCGCTGCATGAATTCAGCACCTATGAGCACAATCTGGCATTATCCATCCTGGATGTGTGTTCCCTGGCGCTGGAAAAAGAAGCCTCCAACCGCACCCGGCGCGAAATTGAGGAAGCCGCCCGCCAGGAACAGCTGTGCGCCAATCTGCTGCGCAGCATCAGCCATGACCTGCGCACCCCGCTGACAAGCATTTCCGGCAACGCGCTGATTTTGACCGAGAAAAATCCCCTGCTGACCGAGGAAAAGCGCCGGGAGCTTTCTGCCGCAATTTATGAGGACGCCAACTGGCTGAACCATCTGGTGGAAAATCTGCTTTCCATCACCCGGATGGAGAACGGCCAGGTAAACCTGCGCATTCAGCCGGAGCTGATTCAAGACATTTTTGACGATGTACTGACCCATCTGGATCACGACGCCGCCCGCCACACCATTGTGACCAACGTGGCGGATGACCTGCTGATGGCCGATATGGACGCCCAGCTGATCGAGCAGGTGCTGGTGAACCTCATCAACAACGCCATCAAATATACCCCCGAACATTCCCGCATCGAGCTTTCCGCCGCGCCGGAGGGCAAATTTGTCCGCATCTGCGTAACGGATAACGGCCCCGGCATCCCGGAAGAGAGCCGGGATAAGCTGTTTGATATGTTTTATACCCTTGGCAAAACCCGCAGCGATGGCCGCCGCGGGCTGGGTCTTGGGCTGGCCTTGTGCCGTTCCATTGTTGCCGCCCATGGCGGTGTGATCGATGTACAGAACGCTGCACCGCACGGTGCCTGCTTCCGTTTTACACTCCCGCGAACTGAGGTGACCCTGTATGAATAAACCGCTGATCCTTGTGGTGGAGGATGACCCGGCTGTTGCACGGCTGATCTCCACCACACTGGAAACCCGCAATTATCAGTACCACCGTGTACAGAACGGAGCCGGTGCCCTGTTGGAAGCTGCTTCGGCACGGCCGGATGTAATTTTGCTGGACCTTGGCCTGCCGGATATGGACGGTATTGATGTGATCCGCAAGATTCGCGGATGGAGCAATGTGCCCATTCTGGTGGTTTCGGCCCGCAGTGATGATACCGACAAAGTATCCGCCCTGGATGCCGGTGCAGATGATTACCTGACCAAGCCGTTTAGCGTGGAGGAGCTTTTGGCCCGGCTGCGCGTGGCGCTGCGCCGTGTGCGGTATGATACTTCCCGCGCAGGTGACCAGGCCAGCATATACGAGAACGGAGAACTGCGCATTGACTATGCCGCAGGCTGTGTGTACCGCGGCGGAACGGAGATTCACCTGACCCCCATTGAGTACAAGCTGATCTGCGTGCTGGCCAAGAACACCGGCAAAGTGCTGACCCACAACTATCTGCTGAACGAAGTCTGGGGCAGCCCGGCTGCATCGGACACACCGTCCCTGCGCGTGTTTATGGCAACGCTGCGCAAAAAAATTGAGGAAGACTCCAGCCACCCCCGCTATATCCAGACCCACATCGGCGTTGGCTACCGCATGATCCGCCAGTAAAGTTTGGGGCAACACCGCACAATTCCCGCCTTGCGGCTTAAGCACCGCTCCGGCAGCTGCGGCACGGCATCTGCGTTGCCA
>ENA-UEPH01001009-UEPH01001009.1-human-gut-metagenome-genome-assembly--contig:-NODE-1009-length-29801-cov-6.326941_pt1 | contig 29801 bp, 27 predicted proteins | sample MGYA00242891_ERZ507898 | MGnify/ENA primary metagenome ERZ507898 (study PRJEB26167, sample SAMN06115411) | human gut metagenome | host: Homo sapiens | place: China:Guizhou | collected 2014-10-15...
AGAAACAACAAAACAAAACAGCATTTATTGCACTACAAATTGTAGAGGTCTTTTCATTCATTCTATCGCCATGTCTATGCGTATGCGCTGCATGCGCTAATATCTTTTACACCCCGGACTTATTTATTTTAGATTTTTTGATTTTAGATTTCTGATTGGAAAATCGTATTGTTATTTTCAAAATTCATTAATTCGGTTTCTCGAAAAGCCGTTTGGAATCTTGTAAACATACATTTTCACACACCATCTAATAATCAGATAGTTACAAGGTTACTATCATGTAAAAAATCACCAGCAAACAATTTATTCATCAAGAGATTGAACAAGACTATGGCAAAGACATACGCGGAAATAAACGAAAAAATAAAGAAAGGCACGGCAGTAGTATTAACTGCCGAAGAAGTGTCCGAACTGGCAAAAACACTCTCCCCGAAAGAGATCGCCGAGAAAGTTGACGTTGTAACCACGGCCACCTTCGGGGCAATGTGTTCCTCGGGAGCGTTCCTGAATTTCGGACACGCTAATCCCCCGATCCGCATGGAAAAAATTGAGTTGAACGGTGTACGTGTCAGCGGAGGACTCGCCGCGGTGGATACTTACGTGGGAGCCACGGACTGTAATTCGGAAAATCCCAGTTACGGGGGAGCTCATATCATCGAAGACCTGATCGCGGGAAAAGAAATCACCCTCGAAGCATGGGGAAAAGGCACAGACTGTTATCCCCGGAAACACATCAAAACCGTGATCACGAAAGACACGATCAACGAGGCTATCCTATACAACCCGAGAAATGCCTACCAGAACTACAACGTGGCAACCAACTCCACGGACAAGATCAAATATACTTACATGGGAACCCTGTTACCCAAATTACGGAATGCCTCTTACAGCACGGCCGGAGAATTATCCCCCCTGTTGAACGACCCGGAATGCCGCACGATCGGCTTGGGTACACGCATCTTCCTTTGTGGCACGGAAGGATACGTAACCTGGAACGGGACCCAGTTCCATTCCACGAAAGAAACAAACGAGTATGGTATACCAACCAGTAATGCCCGAACAATTGCCGTGATCGGCGACCTGAAAAACATGAGCACGGAATTCCTGCGAGGCGTGTACTACGAGAAATACGGCGTGAGCATGTTCGTGGGTATCGGTATCCCAATCCCGATTTTAGATGAAGACCTCGCCCGAAGAGTTTCTATCCGGAACGAACAAATCGAAACCACGGTAGTGGATTACGGCGACGGGAACAAGATTTTAGGCAAAACAAACTATGCTGCCCTTCAAAGCGGAGAAATCGAGGTGAACGGCCACAAAATCAAGACGACCCCGGTAGCCAGTCTGGCAAAAGCCCGACAAATCGCGGACATCCTGAAATCATGGATACAGAAAGGTGACTTCCTACTCACGGAACCCGTTCGCCCCATGCCGACAGGAACCTCTTTGAAACAATTGAAAGATGAAAAGAGTTTATAAGGTTTATAAAGTCTATGGACCCCCGCGGGGCGCTTTATCCACGACAGCTTGTGCTGCCGAATCACGGAATCGAGAATCATAAAATCTCTGAATCTTTCAATCTAAAATTTAAAATCTAAAATCTAAAATAAATAAGGTTATGACCAAAAAAGTAATATTGACCTTCCCGGTAGACGCAACAGATAGACCCTTGACATACGATTTAATTCGTATTTACGATGTAAAAATAAACATACTAAAAGCTGAAATACAACCCGGAAAAACCGGTTCCCTGTTGATAGAAATGGACGCGGACGCTTTAAGAATAGAGCAAGCCATCGCATTCCTGAATGACAACGGGGTCTCGGTAAGCCCGGTGTCCAGCAAGATTTCTTACGATGAATCCCGTTGTATCAATTGCGGGAACTGCGCTTCAGCCTGTTTCTCACATGCCCTGACAATCGAGGCTCCCGACTGGAAATTGCAATTCAACCCGGAAAAGTGCATCGCCTGCAAGCTATGTTTAAAAGCCTGCCCGTTGAAACTTTTCAAGATCGAATTCAGCGATGCGTTTAATTAGTTTATAAAGTTCGTAAGGTTCATAAAGTTTATAAAGTTCATGGACCTTACGAGCTCTTTACCCGCAACAACTCTGTTGTCCGCATGACTTTATAAACTTTACAAACCTTATAAACTTTACAAACTCAAATGGAATACAAGAATAGGACATATCGAGAACATTTACAGGAAGGTCGTTGGCATTCTTTCACGGTCGCTTACAAAGAGACTGATCTCTGGATAGGGATTGACAAAGAATCTTTCCAGATAACTATTCCGGAATTCACGGAATCACGAATCCGGGCATTACGTGATATCATGGACGCTTACCTGGCAAATGACCCGGAATATGCCACGACACTTGTATCCTACGAGGCGAAACCGGAGGCCCCGGCCATCTTCCTCGAAATGTCGGAAGTTGCCCGTCAATCCGGGATCGGCCCGATGAGTGCTGTTGCGGGAGCCGTCGCGGGATATATTGCCCGTGAAATTAAAGAAAAATACGGGGTACAGGAAATCATCGTGGAAAATGGCGGAGATATCTACGCCGACATACGGAAAGATATGGATATCGCCGTGTTTGCCGGAACGTCTCCCCTGTCGGAAAAAGTGGGGTTCACGATTCCCGCCGGGTATGCCCCGTTAGGAATATGCACTTCATCGGGAACCGTGGGCCCCTCTCTGAGTTTCGGGAAAGCGGATGCGGTTATGATCATCTGTAAGGATTGCGCGCTAGCCGACACGTACGCCACGGCCTTTGCCAACGAGATCAAAACAACGGACGACATCGCCCCTTGCATCGAGAAGATTGGAAAAGCGGATGACATCCTTGCCGCGATCTGCATCAAAGATGACAAGATCGGGATTCACGGGATTTTTGATTTAAAACTCTTTCAACCGAATCATTCAGTGATTCCGTGATTTCGGATTAAGTGATTCGGCAGCACAAGCTGCCGTAAACAAAGCGCCCCGCGGGGGGGCCACGGACTTTATAAACCTTATGAACTTTATAAACTCTTTTTATTCTAAATTACTAAAATGGAACTACAAGATCGCATATACATATTAGACGGGGCAACGGGAACAGCCTTACAGAAATTCGGGTTGACCGAAGCGGATTTCCGGGGAGAAGTGTTCGCACAACACCCGATCCCGTTGAAGGGAAACAATGACGTGTTGAATATCACCCGCCCGGATGTCATCCGTCAGGTACATCAAAACTACATTGATGCCGGAGCCGATATCATCGAAACCAACACGTTTAACGCGAATGCCATTTCACAAACCGAATACGGTTGCACGGAATGGGTGGAACAATTCAACCTGCAAGGAGCCCGTTTGGCCAAAGAAGTTGCCTCGGCTTGCAAGGAGCGGAAAATACACGTGGCCGGAAGTATCGGTCCCACGGACAAATCCCTCACTCTCTCTCCCGACCCGGATCAACCTGCCTATCGTATCGTGAACTTCGACACGCTGGCAGACGCTTACGCGACCCAAGTATCGGCACTCATCGAAGGCGGCGTGGACTTGCTACTGGTTGAAACCATTTACGACGGCTTGAACGCGAAAGCCGCCCTGTACGCCATTTCGAAAGTACAGGAAGAAAAAGGAACAAATCTTCCCGTGATGCTTTCCGTCACGGTAAACGATAAAAGCGGACGCACGCTGACCGGGCAATCGTTGGATGCTCTTTTCACGAGTCTCTCCCACTACCCGATTCTCAGTTTCGGTCTCAACTGCTCATTCGGAGCCCGGGAGTTACACCAATTTATCCGGGAACTGGCCCCTCATGTACCCTGTAACATAAGCATATACCCGAATGCGGGACTACCGAATGAAATGGGAGAATACGACGAATCGCCGGAATTCACGGCTCTATGTCTCCAAAACATGGCAAAAGAGGGATTGATCAACATCGCCGGGGGATGTTGCGGAACGACACCGGAACACATCCGGGCTATCGCTGACGCCTTGAAGAACATTCCTCCCAGAAAGCTCCCGGCCCCCACCCACCAGTTGAAAGTCAGCGGACTGGACACCGTGGTCATCGACAAGGAATTAAACAACTTTATCAATATCGGCGAACGTACCAACGTGGCAGGCTCCGCCAAATTCGCCCGTCTAATCCGGGAAAAGAATTACACGGAAGCGGCCACCATCGCCCGCAAACAGATTGAAGCGGGAGCTTCTGTCATTGATATAAACATGGATGACGCCATGCTGGACGGCACGGCCGAGATGGAGCGTTTCGTCCGTATCATCAGCAATGAACCGGACATCGCCAAGGCTGCCTTCATGATTGATTCATCCAAATGGGAAACCATTCTTGCCGGGTTGAAAAACACGCAAGGGAAATGTATCGTGAACTCGATCAGCTTGAAAGAAGGGGAAGAAGAATTCATCCATAAAGCCAAAGAAATACAACGACTGGGTGCGGCCGTGGTCGTTATGGCATTCGACGAGGAAGGACAGGCCACGACCTACCAACGGAAAATTGACATCTGCCAAAGAGCATACAACCTGCTGACCACGCAAGCCGGGTTCACTCCCGAAAACATCATATTCGACGTGAACATCCTGGCCATCGGAACCGGAATCGAAGAACACGATAATTACGCCGTGGACTACATCGAAGCCGTGCGCTGGATCAAACAGAACCTGCAAGGCTGTCGCACCTCCGGGGGCGTTTCCAACCTCTCGTTCTCGTTCCGGGGAAACAACACGGTACGGGAAGCCATGCATTCCGTATTCCTCTACCATGCGATCAAAGCCGGGCTAGACATGGCGATCGTGAATCCCGCCATGTTGCAAGTATACGACGAAATCGAACCCGAACTATTAAAGGCCGTGGAAGATGTCGTGTTGAATCGTACCCCGGAAGCCACGGAAACCCTGATCGCCCTTGCCGAAAAATACAAGGAAGTAAAAGGGGAAGTGAAAACCGTGCAACAGGAAGAATGGCGGAGCCGCCCCTTGGAAGAACGTCTAGGACACGCGCTCATCAAGGGAATCACGGATTATCTCCCGGCTGACTTGCAGGAAGCGGTTGCCCGATATTCCAGCCCGGTCGAGATCATCGAAGGCCCGCTCATGAAAGGCATGGAACGGGTAGGACAATTCTTCGGGGAAGGCAAAATGTTCTTGCCGCAAGTGGTAAAATCCGCCAAGGTGATGAAAGAAGCCGTACGTATCCTCCAACCCGAAATCGAGCGATACAACGCCGCGGAACAAAACGTAACCCGCCGTCCCCGGGTAGTTATCGCCACCGTGAAAGGCGACGTGCACGACATCGGTAAAAACATCGTGAACATTGTCCTGACCTGCAACAACCTCGAAGTAATTGATCTTGGTGTCATGGTTGACAACCAGAGTATCGTCAAGGCCGCGAAAGAACACGAGGCCGACATCATCGGGGTCAGCGGACTGATCACGCCTTCGCTTGGTGAAATGGAAAACTTGTGCGAATTGCTGCAAAAAGAACAACTTCGCATCCCGTTAATCGTCGGGGGGGCAACCACATCATCCGTACACACGGCCGTGAAACTGGCACCCAAGTACGATTACTGCGTTGTTCCGGGAGGAGACGCATCCCGCACCGTGGGAATCATCAAGCGATTGTTGAATGACCGGGAGAATTATATCCGGGAAATAAAGGCTGATCAGGAGCATATCCGGACATTGCACAACCAACACCAGCAAAACCGAATATCACTGGCAGAAGCCCGCCGGAGAGCCCCCCGATTCGATTGGGATCACGTGGAACCCACCACTTTCGGGGAACATAATTTACTGGTAAAACATCTGAACATCGAGGATTTGGTAGAAAAAATAGACTGGACTCCTTTCTTCCACTTCTGGGGTTTCAAGGGGAAATACCCGGAAATCGTGTACACGAATGACGAGGCCGACCGCACTTATCAAGCCGCCCTGGATATGTTAGGTAAAGTCATCGCGGGAAACGAGTTCGACGTGTCGATCATCGTGCGCTTCTTTGATGCCTATTCGGAAAACGATGAAATCATACTGGACAACCGATACCACCTCCCGATGCCCCGTCAACAAGCGGATTTGGAAGAATGTCTCTCGCTGGCCGACTTCGTGATCCCGAAGGAAAAAGGCACGGGTAGCGTGGGGGTATTTTGTCTGAAAGTCTCGGATGATCATAAATGCAACGATTGTCACGACTTCGAACACCTGTTGCGGGAGAGCCTGTGCGCCCGACTGGCAGAAGCCTGTGCCGAATGGATGCAAGAACAGGTAAGCGAGGGTACCCACGTCATCCGTCCCGCTTTCGGCTACCCGACATGCCCGGATCACGCGATGAAGAAAACAGCTTTCGACATCCTGGACGCCCCCGCCCAAATCGGGGTACAACTCACGGAGAGCTATTCCATTTACCCCTCCACGAGCTTGTGCGGACTACTGATTTCTCACCCGAAAGCAAAGTATTTTAGCGTCTAAGACACTGAAATAAGATAAAAGTTAAAAGATTCAGAGATTGCCGATTCTATGATTCGGTGATGATGAAAAAGAGCGAGAGAATTGTGCGAGGAAATCATTTAATCCGAAATCGGAAATCACTGAATTCTTAAATCATTAAATCTAAAATTATGAAAGTTATCGACATACTCAACAATACAGACAAAGCCGTATTCTCATTCGAGCTGGTACCACCATTGAAAGGCGGGGATATCAATAAAATATACGAGGCCATTGAACCGCTGATCGCCCTCGCCCCTCCTTTCGTCAATATCACGTTTCACCGGGACGAGGTGGAATATCGTCAAAACCCGGACGGCACGATCCGGAAAGTCACCGTGACCAAACGCCCGGGATCAGTGGCCCTGGCCGCCGCTATCATGAGACGCTACAACGTGGACATGGTTCCTCATATCGTGTGCGGTGGAGCTACCCGGCACAAGATTGAAAATGAACTCATCGACTTGAATTTCCTCGACATCGAGAACGTAATGGCTCTTCGCGGAGACCCGATCCCGGGGGAACGATTCTTCACCCCGGATGAAGACGGGCACAGGTACAGTTACGAACTCGTGGAACAAATCGCACGCATGAATCACGGGCAATACCTGGATGACACGCTGACGGATGCCGTACCCACGAACTTCTGTATCGGGGTGGCCGGATACCCGGAAAAACATTACGAGGCTCCCAATCAGGCTTGCGACATCGAAAACCTGAAAAAGAAAGTCGACGCGGGAGCCAATTACATTGTCACGCAAATGTTCTTTGATAACTCGAAATTCTTCCAGTTTGTCGAAAAATGCCGGGCACAAGGTATCACGGTCCCGATTGTGCCGGGACTAAAACCCATATCAACATTCAAACATCTGGAAATGCTTCCACGTACATTCAGCATTGATATCCCGCAAGAACTGGTTAAAGAAATCCGTCGATGCAAAAACAACAAGGAAATCAACCAAGTCGGTATAGAATGGTGTGTCGCCCAAAGCAAAGAACTTATTGCCCACGGGGTACCCGCCGTTCACTATTACACCATGGGGAAATCGGAAAATATTCAGGAAATCGTGAAACAAGTATTTTGAAATGAAACGATTCAGAGATTGCCGATTGAATGATTTAGTGATTATAAAAAAGAGCGTGAGAATTGTGCGGGGAAATCACTTAATCGGAAATCATAAATCAAGCAATCAATAGGATCATTAATCTAAAATTAATCCATGCAGCAAGAAACAAAACCAAACTTTTGGGCATTAATACCCTTGATCGTATTTCTATCAATCTACCTGGTAGCCTCGATTATCATGGGCGATTTCTACAAGATGCCGATCACGGTGGCTTTTCTGGTCTCTTCGGTCGTGGCAGTTGCCATCTCTTCCGGGGGAAAACTCCACAAACGGATTGACCTCTTTTGTAAAGGAGCCGCCAACAGTAACATCATGCTCATGGTTTGGATTTTCATTCTTGCCGGGGCATTCGCGCAAACGGCGAAAGCGGTGGGTGCCGTGGATGCGACCGTAAACCTCGCCCTGTCCGTTCTCCCGGACAGCCTGCTGCTGGCCGGAATGTTTATCGCTGCCTGCTTCATTTCGCTCTCCATGGGTACATCCGTCGGTACGATCGTGGCTCTTACCCCCGTTGCTATCGGCATCGCCTCGCAAACAGCCGTTGACACGCCTTTCATGGTAGCCATCGTGGTAGGCGGGGCCATGTTCGGCGATAACCTCTCGTTTATCTCCGACACGACCATCGTGGCCACCCGCACGCAAGGATGCAGCATGAAAGATAAATTCAGGGTCAATAGCCTGATCGTGATACCCATCGCACTACTGGTGACCCTTATTTACTTGTTTCAAGGCAGCGAGATAACCACCACCCCGACCGTCACCCCCATCGAATGGCTGAAAGTGATCCCTTACATCCTGGTACTTGTCACGGCCTTATCCGGCATGAACGTGATGTTCGTCCTTCTACTCGGCATACTATGTTCCGGCATTGTCGGCATGATCACCGGGAGTATCCATTTCTGGGAATGGATCGCGGCCATGGGAACAGGCATAACCGGCATGGGAGAACTCATCATCATCACCCTACTCGCCGGGGGAATGCTCGAAATGATCCGGTACAACGGGGGAATCGCTTATATCATACAAAAACTGACAACGCACGTCAACTCGAAAAAAGGGGCAGAATTAAGTATCGCAGCCCTGGTCAGTTTTGCCAACTTATGCACGGCAAACAACACCATCGCCCTCATCATGTCCGGCCCGATAGCCAAAGATATCGCCACCCGATTCGGGGTCGATCCCCGCAAATCCGCCAGCTTGCTCGACACGTTCTCCTGTTTCGTGCAGGGAATCATCCCCTACGGGGCACAACTCCTCATGGCAGCCGGACTGGCCTCGATCACCCCGCTAGCGATCATGCAATACCTATACTACCCCTATCTAATGGGTATTGCCGCCCTCTTCGCCATATTCTTCCGCTACCCCCGGAAGTATTCAAGGTGAATCGCCGGAGGCGAGTAAAATTCGCCGGAGGCGAGTTACAAGTTACAGGTTACATTTGCCTCCGGCAAGTTGCAAGTTATACCCTATCATACCAACGAATATTTCAATTTTCTTTCTCATCATAAAACCAACTCATTCTAATTTTTAATGTATACTTTTATATTTCAAATAAATAATCTATATTTGGACAAAATAAAAGTTCAACTTTCAAATTGTCAAAATCGAATATATGAATCTAATTTACAGGAAACTAACAAGTGAAATTTCCAAATTATTAAAATATTACCCGGTAATTACCATTACCGGGCCAAGACAAAGTGGTAAAACAACCCTTTGTCAAGAACTATTCCCAGATTACGCATACATTAACTTAGAAGATATCAGTATCCGGGAGAAAATTCAATTAGATACAAAATTATTTTTAGAAGATTATTCTAACGGGCTGATTATAGATGAAGCACATCACTATCCTGATTTATTTTCATACATCCAAGTATACACGGACGCGCATCCGGAAAGAAAATTTATATTAACAGGAAGTAGTAATTTCTCATTACTCCAAAATATAACTCAATCTTTAGCAGGACGTACTGCAATTTTAACCTTACTTCCATTATCCTTACATGAATTAGGTAACCAAATTAAAGAAGTTAGTACAGATACTTTAATTTTAAACGGCTGTTACCCGGCTGTATGGGCTAAGGAAGTACCACCGGGGACATTATATCAAAATTATTACACCACATATATTGAAAGAGATATAAGACAAATAATCAATATAAAAGATATTAGTCTTTTTCAAAAATTTATCAGACTAGCTGCCGGACGGATTGGAACAGAATGTAATAATTCAGCATTAGCCGGAGAAGTTGGGACATCAGCTCCAACAATAAATAACTGGTTTAGCACATTAGCAGCTTCTTATATTGCCTACATGTTACCACCATATTATGAAAATATAGGAAAAAGATTAACTAAAACCCCTAAAATCTACTTCTATGACACGGGGTTAGCTTGTTATTTATTGGGCATTGAAAACGAAGATCAATTAAAAAATCACCCTTTACGAGGAAATTTATTCGAGAACATGGTCATAAATGAAGCCATGAAAAACCGCTTTAATCAAGGCAAAACAGCGAACTTATATTTCTATCGAGATAAATCACAAAAAGAAGTGGATCTACTTCATGTAAAAGCAAATGATTTCCATATCTACGAAATCAAATCCGGGCAAACCTTTCACGCTGACTTTATGAATGGTATAAATTATTTTAAAAACATCTTTAAAAACAGAGTAACAAATTCGGCCGTAATCTATGACGGAGATACAACAACAAATCACATGATAAACTTCAGGGATTTTTATTTAGAATAATGACAATAACACAGGCCCTCATCACCATACTCCTCGGTACAGCCGCGGGATTTATCAACACGTTTGCCGGAGGCGGCTCCATGTTGGTCGTGCCATTCCTTATTTTCATCGGTCTGCCTGCCAACGTGGCTAACGCGACGAATCGAATCGCCATTCTACTACAAAATATCGTTTCCGTCGGTAGTTTCAAGCAAAAGAAAATACTGGATTTCAAAACAGATTACAAATTACTGATACCCGTGGCTCTCGGAAGTATCGTGGGAGCCTTTATCGCCGTGGACATTAACGAGGAGATATTCAAAAAAGTCATCGCCGGACTTCTCGTTATCATGTTCTTCATGTTACTCTTGAACCCGGATGCCTGGGTAAAAGCGAACGCGGACAAGGCAAAAATGAAAAGCCCGTGGATTCGGAATATCATCTTCTTTCTCCTGGGAATCTACGGGGGATTCATACAGATCGGCATCGGGTTCTTCCTGCTGGCCGGACTGGTACTGGGGTGCGGTTACGATCTTTTAAAAGCGAACGCCATAAAACTATTTATCGTGCTATTCTACACGATCATCGCCCTCGGCATATTCATATACAATGACCTTGTCGACTTCAAAGTCGGCCTGATCCTTGCCTGTGGTAACATGCTGGGTGCGTGGCTTGGTGTCAGATTCAGCGTCAAATGGGGAGCGAAATACATCCGCTATTTCCTACTCGTCATTCTCGTTATCGTGGCCGTACGCTTGTATTTCAGCTAAACAACATTGTTGAAAACTCTTCCTTACAAAACCACTACCCCCTCCAACTCCCCCTTACACAGGGGGAGAGTTTATTACCAAGCGGTCTTCCCGCCTGGGGAAGGAGGGAACAGGGGTAGTAGTTCTATGTAAATGAACTTTCTACAACCTCATACTCATAATTTACAAAGCCTTGTTATGAAAGATTTTCGTGTATAGCGGTAATACAAGTGTAAAACATTTACCCGCAGTAGACCCTCCATCTTTTGCCTCAAAGGTACATACACTCATATCGAATTTCGCAGCTTTAAATTTTTGATAAAGTTCATACAAGAGTGCATCAGAAAGATATCTCTTGTCATTTTTAGTAATAGAAATATATATATATCGAACATTTCCTTCTTCATCTATATAAAGAATGGCTCTAGCCTGGGATGACTTACTATCTTTATCCGACCTGTACGCCAACATCTCAACCGTATCTTTCAACACGGCAATCGTTACATTATTCATAAATCTTCGTACATATTCTGCCGACGGATATTTCGGATTATACAGACCCATATCCCCTTTTTTATAAGGATTCACCTCGAATTTAGGAGTTACCAAATAATTAGAATCAACTTGTGAACGTGAAGATTTAGAAATTCTATAATCAAAATATTTTTCAGACTGACCGTAAGACAGTACAGACACAAATAATAGAAAAAAAGTAATAATTGCTTTCATAATATTCCATTTTATTTAAACATCTCCTCTATTAACTCCGGATTCCGATTGGGATCGTAAGTTCCTTTATATTCAGGATCATGCCACCGACTTCCTAGATCATGATAACATGTCTAAATGAAACAGCTCCATTTTTCTACAATATTTTACCTCGAAAAACATTTGTGTGAAATGCCGATCTATTTTGTTGTTATAACTTTTTGCCCTTAAAAACTCTTGTATAAAGTTGTATTGTAAAAGAAAAATATTTTTCAGAAGAAGTAGAATCTTCTTTAATGACTTCCATCACACCTCTATTCATATCTAATTTCATTGTTTGTAATTTTTGATAAATTTGATACAAAACACTATCTAACAATAAATTACTATCCTCTTTAGCAATCATAAAAATAACATATCTAACTTGTCCTTTATCATTTATAGAAATAGTTAATTTGGATTGAGAATATTCATGATTGCCCATGTTCACATACTTCAATTCTCCGACTTCATTTTTCAAGGCGAAAGATGTAGCACTATTCACCAATTTTCTAAGATACATCATCCCATCAGAAGTTTTAAACTGAAATATACATTGGTTTTTATTATCTTTATAAGGATTTGATTCAAATAAAGGAGTCGCAATATAATATTTACCATTACTTGATAACTTATACTCAAAATAAGTTTCCCGTTGCCCGTAAGCAGCAACTATCATAAATAAAAATAATAATGTAATAATTGATTTCATAATTATTCTATTCAAATAATTGTTTTATTAATTCAGGATCCCGATCAACATCCTCAACATTTCAATTAAAACATTCCTGATAAAAAGATTTTGCCCCGAAAATTTCAATACAAATAGAGGAAACCGGAAAATCCGGCTTCCTCATATTCATAATTTACAAAGCCTTGTTACGAAAGATTTTCGTGTATAGCGACATTACAATAGTAAAACATTTTCCAGTTGGAGCCCTTCCATCTTTTGATTCAAAGACTCCTACTCTCATATCGAATTTCGTCGCTTTAAACTTTTGATAAAGTTCATACAAGAGTGCATCAGAAAGATATTTCCTATCATTTTTAGTGATAGAAAGAAATATATATCGAATATTCCCTTCTTCGTCTATACAAAGAGTAACTCCAGCCCAAGATGCCTTACTGTCTTTCCCCGACCTATATTCCAACATCTCAACCGTATCTTTCAACACGGCTTTCGTTACATTATTCACGAATCTTCGGACATATTCCCCTGCACCATCCTTAAAATCAAACAGTCCAAAATCCTCCTGTTTATAAGGACACTCCTCGAATTTGGGAGTTATAGAATAAGTTGTATCAGCTCTTGAACTTAAAGGTTTATAAGTTCTATAATCAAAATATTTTTCAGACTGGCTATAAGTTAGCACCGACACGAACAATAATAAAAAAGTAATAATTGCTTTCATAACATTTCATTTTATTCAAACATTGATTCAATTAATTCCGGATCCCGATTAGGATTGTAAGTTCCTTTATATTCAGGATCATGCCACCGACTTCCCAGATCATGATAATTTTCAAGAAGCTCATTTGTAAAACCATCCTTTTTTACATCTTCAAGAAACTTAGCATAATCATATCGCTCATCCCAAGAAAATCCACCACTTAAAAGACTACTCATCGCTCCTTCTATCGGATACTGACATAAATCAAAAAACACTTTAGCTTCAAACTCAATATTATTAACATTCGGATATCCTCCATCTTTATAAACCACCTCGAATTGCATCCAATGAATAAATTCTTCAAGAGAACTAACCGCATAAATTCGGTCACCATCTCTATAATAAATAATTTGTTCCTTCTGATCATACCGGGCAGGCATTCCTTTTGAACCGACTTCACTTATGATTAATCGCACCTTCAATCCTTTCTCAATAAATTTTTCTATCATCCTTTTAAACAGGGAAGATGCTTTCATGAATCTTACAATCATCCTATTCAAAGAATCTATCTGATTCTGAGTTAAGTTTGTACCTTGTGTATTAAATATCTGCTGCAAAGGCGTAAGAGGTTTATTTCCTGAAGACGAGCCATTACCTTGATCACGATCCCCATTATCCGGTTGTTGATTATTATCAATACTATCTTCATCCTTATCTTCATCCTTATCGTTCCAAATATCATCATCCTTAGGATCAGCATCAATCTCCTCGTCATCTTCCGGATCATCCGGCTCCACGATCGTTTCATCCTCTATCAACCTATCCGGTTCTCCATCGAAATCGGTATCTGCAAGATAATAAAACTCCCCATCTATCTCCACGATATAAATATCTGCCCCGTACTCTTCGTCATACCCCAAAAACAACGCATCATCCCATTCCCAATCGTCATCATCATCATTCGGGTCCGGATCGTCCTCGTCTTCGTCCTCATTATCTCCCGGTTTTGATGTACCCATATTTCCCTCTGTATTACCCGATCCACCACCTCCCGTTCCACCTGTTCCCCCGGTTCCTTCTGATGCTCGTGCCAACATCATGACTTCTTCTCGCTTGAAACGGACACCTTTTAACAATCTTTTCATCGCACTCACCTGACAAGTCAATCCCCGGACCGTGTCAAACAAAAATACTTTATCAATAGTCTTCCCATCTTTGAAAAGAGCTACCGTAACCGGGATTTGACTATTCATTTTAGAATATATAGCCATACCACTGAACCCGCCTTTATTTCCCGAATTTATAAACCTGTCACAAATATCACTTTCATTTTGAGAGTTGTACGCGCTATCCGGGATTAACGATAACACGTAAATACCATGTTGTCGCGTTTTTTTACTTTTTACCACGAGTAATTTCTGAGAAACCTCCACGCAACTACGATCTCCTGCCAACTTTGCCTTGTATTTACTCGAAGTTAGGAATGGAATATTAGCACGTCCCAAACGTCGGCTCTCCGCGACAACAGCCCTGTCCCATTTCGGGATAAAACGCCCCGGTGAAAGCCAGTGCCATGACCGCTCACTTTCCCCCACACGAGATAGGACCTGATTGGAACGAGAATTTTCAAAAAAAGCTTTAGCTTCCTCAACAGAAAAGAAAACCTCCTTCTCATTCTCCATCTTTTCTTTTTCCACGGGAATATCAATCATATCCTTGGAACAAGAAACTAAAAACAAACACGAAACACATACAACGATATAATTTACACTATACACGTTGTACTTAAACTTACTTCCATTTTTTTTCATGTCACGACTGTTTAAGTTAATAAAAATTGCTGATAAATTTATTGCTGATAAAACTGTAGTTTACTAATTTTGGGCACCTCCTTTCTTTTTATATAGAGCACTAAATAGTACTCTTCAGAACAAATATACAAATTTTCTATAAAATTACCCTCACAATTTTCATTTAATAATTTTTAGAATAAAAAGCGAGTTACACCTCACGAGATACAAACACGTAACAGATATTTTTGGTACCTTTGCAAATCAAATTACAGAATCATGGAAATAAAAATAGGACACTCGTTCACGCAAGAGATAACGGTAGAACATAAAGACACCGCGGCCGTTTACGGTTCCGGTAAACTGGAAGTATTCGCCACCCCGGCCATGGTCGGATTAATGGAAAACACGGCCATCAAATGCCTGGAAGGCATGCTTGACCCGGACAGCGACACCGTCGGCATCGAAATCAACACCAAGCACGTGAAAGCCACCGCGGTTGGTAAAAAAGTAACCTGTAAAGCCACCATCACCGAAGTAGACGGGCGCCGTGTCCGCTTCTCGATCGAAGCATGGGACGAAATCGCCCCTATCGGCTCGGCAATACACGACCGCTTCATCATCAACCCCGAAAAGTTCATGAGCAAACTTAAATAATTTTAGATTTAATGATTTTAGATTTTAGATTCCAACCACACAAAGCCACGCTTTAAACTCATAGAATCGCTTAATCGTAAATCGTAAATCATAAATCGCAAATCATAAATCGTACATGTTTAACCTAACCTCTCAATTCGAGCCGACCGGGGATCAACCGGAAGCCATCAGACAGTTAACACAAGGACTTCAGGAAGGAGCCCCGGGACAGGTATTATTGGGAGTTACAGGATCGGGAAAAACATTCACGATTGCCAACGTCATACAAGAAGTCCAACGACCGACATTAATCCTGAGTCACAACAAGACGTTAGCCGCGCAGTTATACGGGGAGTTCAAATCCTTTTTCCCCGAGAACGCGGTCGAGTATTTCGTTTCGTATTACGACTATTACCAACCGGAAGCCTATCTTCCGACCACCAACACGTATATCGAGAAAGACCTCGCCATCAACGACGAGATCGACAAGTTGCGCCTGCGTGCCACGGCCTCCCTGTTATCCGGCCGTCGGGACGTGATCGTGGTCTCGTCCGTGTCCTGCCTATACGGTATGGCGGACCCTACCGCGTTCGGCTCGAACATCATCTACCTGAAGCGAGGGTTAAAAATTGGCAGGAATCAACTCCTACGCCGCCTCGTTGACGCTCTTTACGTGAACAACGAGTTGGAATTCAAGCGGGGCAGCTTCCGGGCCAAGGGAGAAACCGTGGATATTTTCCCGGCGATAGAAACTTTCGAGGGAATCGCCTACCGGATTGAATTCTGGGACGACGAAATCGACCGGATCACCACGTTCAGCCCTCAAACCGGGAAAACGGTTGATGAACTGGAAAACCTGAACATCTACCCGGCCAACCTGTTCGTGACCGACAAGGCAACCCTGGCGAAAGCTATCCATGACATCGAACACGATCTGGTGGTGCAAGTCGATTTCCTCAACTCGATCGGCAAACACTTTGAAGCCAAACGACTGGACGAACGGGTAAAATATGATCTGGAAATGATTCGTGAACTGGGCTACTGTTCCGGTATCGAAAACTATTCCCGTTACCTGGACGGCCGGGCGGCCGGGGTACGCCCTTTCTGCTTGCTGGACTATTTCCCGCAGGACTTTCTGCTTGTTGTCGACGAGTCACACGTGACCCTCCCGCAAGTGAGAGCCATGTACGGGGGCGATCATTCCCGCAAACAATCACTCGTGGAATACGGTTTCCGTCTCCCGGCAGCATTTGACAACCGCCCGCTTACCTTCGAAGAATTCGAGGCTAACACGGGACAAACCATATACGTCAGCGCCACCCCGGCAGATTACGAGCTGGAAAAATGCGAGGGAGTCGTGGTAGAACAGATCATCCGCCCGACGGGAATTCTTGACCCGGAAATAGAAGTCGTGCCTAGCAAAAATCAAATTGACCACCTCGTCAACGAGATACAAAAACGCATCGAGGTAAACGAAAAAGTCCTCGTCACCACGTTAACAAAACGCATGGCGGAGGAACTGAGCAAATACCTGGACCGTATTCGCATCAAATGCCAGTACATCCACTCGGATGTCGACACGCTGGAACGGGTACAGATCATCGAAAACTTACGCAAGGGAGTCATTGATGTCATCGTGGGAGTAAACCTCCTCCGCGAGGGATTGGATATGCCGGAAGTCTCCCTCGTTGCCATACTGGATGCCGACAAAGAAGGTTTCTTACGTTCCACCCGTTCCCTGATCCAGACCTCCGGGCGTGCGGCCCGTAACTTGAACGGGAAGGTGATCATGTATGCCGATACGATCACCCGCTCCATGCAGGAAACCATCGACGAAACCCAGTATCGCCGGGAGAAACAAATGGAATACAACCGCCAACACGGCATCACCCCGACCCAGATACACAAGTCCACGGAATCCGTGTTGAAAGAAACCTCCCGTGCCTACATCGAAGAAGAACACGTGAACATGGTAGCAGATCCCGTCACGGCCTACATGAGTAAACCGGAATTAGAGAAGATGTTGCAAAAAACAAAAGCAGCCATGCAAAAAGCCGCCAAAGAAACGGACTTCCTGGAAGCCGCCCGCCTCCGGGACGAAATGTTTAAACTGGAAGAAACTATTAAACGGCTTAATCCCTAAAGACTCTGTTTCAAAAGCACGGATCACTCGAAAGCGGGATATCCAATATAGATGATAACGCTTTAATATTTTCCCCACACAGATAAACACGTGATAAGGAAGTAATCGGGCACCACTCGTACCCCAAGGACGTGTTGCCGACGTATCAAATACAGTTCCCAAACGGCTATGAAACGAAGGCAACACGTCTGTCATCTGTTCATGGTGCCTTATTTCTCCCTAAACACCCCCTTATTTCCCTTCACCCTCTCACCCATATTCCCTTTACACAAAAATAGAGATTCACAAGCAAGAATCATGACGGGTAATGTATGACATTTCTTGCCAATCACGCATAAAGTAGTTACTATTTACCCTCACCCTCCCACAATCCTCCCGCCCTACTCTCACCTATATCACGATGACACGTCAACACGAAATCAAGGGTAAGTTAACGATGTACATCGGCAACTTATCGGTAACTTATCGGCAACTTATCGTTAACTTACACTTGAGACACCCCGTATGTATACTGATAAACAACCGAATATACCATACAACACCCCACGTTTATAATATCAAATTTCATGTTTATTATAATTTCATTCAAAAATTATACATACATAGAGACGGGTAATAAATACCGATGGCGAAACTGAGAGGGTGTTTGAAGAAGACTTCCCCCCACACTTTTTAATCCATAAACGATTCAGATTCCCCTTCCTCATCCAATTGTTTCATCGAAGTCCCCAATTCTCTCCACTTTTCATCGACTGTATCCAAGAAACTTTCCAGCTTCCGAGTAACACATTTCAACTGGCTGGCAGACAGATCATGTAAATACAACCCGTTGGCTCCTATCGTGAAATCCGTAACCAACGCTTCATCATCACCTTGACGCACGTATTTATTCACACACGGGGTCTCCCTCAGAACTCGTTCTCTCGGCGTATGGTCTTCCCTGATAACAACGGAAATCTCTTCCGTGGTCTCTTCCACGGCATCAACAGAATTCCCCTCTTCTATCTCATCCAAGAATTGTTGCATTTGCTTGATCACATACTTCATTTGTTCGGAAGAGGTAAACCTCATTTCCCCCTCGTAAGTATCTATGCCGTAAGCAACAGAATAAGAATCATCTCCCGCAGAACGAAAAACAGACATTGTCATATCAACCGAGTACAAATCATCATCTTCAAATTCCCGAAAGAATAATCCCCCGTGCTTGAGCAACGTTTCTATCGTATCGTGAATCCCAACCAATTGTCTGAACGATAGATCGTACAACAACTCACCATTGACGGTAATACTATAATTGCATACGGACTGCAATTCTCTAATTTTATTGATTCGGGCACCTTCATTTTTTTCATTCATAACCATTATTCCTTTCCCGTGACAATGAATTTACCATTGCCTGATTCGTTATTTTCTGTATATTTACACTGCCTTAACCGGCTAAGACATCACAAACATACAAAACATTTCGCCATAATGCAACCTGAAATACAAAACATTTCGCCAATAAAGCAAAGAATCTTGCAATTTATCGCAGAATCAGGAATGAGTAAAAGAGAATTTTACTCGTTAACCGGGATTTCACGGGGAACGTTAGAAAGTAAAACAGGCATCACGGAGGACACGCTAACAAAACTTTTCGCCGCATACCCTAATCTATCACCTATATGGATTTTTACCGGAAAGGGAGACAAACTTCAATCCCGACAAAATGAAACATCTCCACTCTTCGGGACAAACGCAAATATTGAAGATAAACTTCTTAACATTATAGCCCAAAAAGACAGGGAAATAAAAGAACTCGCAGAAGAAATAGGTAAGCTCAAACAGGAAATACTACAACTAAAAAGCTCCCTATAATAAATAAGATCATGCCGAGGACAATTCTCTCACATGATCTCATGTATATTTCAATAAATCTTCTTGTTAAACAGCCACAACAAGAAACTACTTTTTATCAGAAGATTTAGGCAACACGACATTCGTTATCCGCCCCACGGAAGCCAGATTTCCAAACTCGTCCGTCACGTTGACAGAAACCACGTGCGTGCGATGTCCTTTATGAATAAATTCCGCCCGTCCGATAACATATTTGCCTTGTGCCTTCCGGACGTGATTGGCATTAATCTCGATTCCAAACACGTGATTCTCTTCCAGGTTCTCCCCGATATAAGTCAACCCGCTTCCCACGGTCTCCACCAATGCCATGATCGCTCCACCATGCAACAAATTACCGGGACGCATCGTACGTTCGTCAATCGGCATCTTTGCCTCCAACCAATTCTCCCCGATACCAGTAAATTCAATACCCAAACTTGCCATTAACGTTCCCCGGCTCTCCCGGTTCATCCGTTCTATAATTGCTGAACTATCCATGTATTAATTTTAGATTTTAAATTTTAGATTTCTCACACAAGGCCATTCCCATTTCGTGATTTCCGATTAAGTGATCCGGCAGCTCATGCTGCCATAAACCAAGCGCCCCGCAGGGGTCCATAGACTTTATAAACCTTATAAACTTTACAAACTTTATGAACTCTTCTTAATCTTCTTCGGGTTTGCCGGAAACCACCCTTTACGCACCCTCTCTTCTTGTTCGAAAATCTCTTTTATCGTCCAGAAAGAAGAAAATGCGAACACGCCCAACAAAGAAGACCACAACACGTTACTCACCAACAAAGCCGCCACGGTTCCCACTATTCCCAACACGAGGAAAATCCACCAACAACCGGTTCCCCAATAATATTCCGCTTTCACCACCACGGGATGAAAAAAACCGATAATCAGGAAAGTACAAATCCCGATGATCAAACCTGTCAAATTATACGCTTCAATAAACTCCATAAACGTTTTTTTAGATTCACGCAAATGTACAAATATTCCCAAACACTATTTCAATTCACCAAAATATTCCTACATTTGTAATAGACTACGAGCAATAGATTAAACAAGTTATAGCAAATCATAAATTGTTTATAATTAGAATCGTAAATCACTAAATTTTAAACGAATATGACACCATTAAAAGAAGGAGATAAAGCCCCTTACTTCGAGGGAGTAAATCAAGACGGGAAAAAAATCACGCTAGAAGATTTTAAAGGCAAAAAACTGATACTTTACTTTTACCCGAAAGACAACACCTCTGGATGCACGGCAGAAGCTTGCAGCTTGAACGACGGTTACTCTTCCCTCACGGAAAAAGGATTCGAGATCGTTGGTGTCAGCCCCGATTCGGCAAGTTCGCACATGAAATTCATCGCCAAATACAACCTGGCATTCAACCTGATCGCCGATACCGACAAAAAGATACTGGAAGCCTACGGCGTGTGGGCCGAAAAGAAAATGTACGGCAGAACTTACATGGGAGTCTTGCGCACCACGTTCATCATCGACGGCAACGGGATCATCGAGAAAGTGATCACCAAGGTGAACACCAAGGATCACGCGCAACAAATCCTGACAATTGAAAATTGAAAATGGAGAATTGAAAATGAAAAAAGCAGTGACCAATGCGGGGCATTAACCTGCAACTTGCCGAAGGCAAATGTAACCTGCAACTTGTAACTCGCCGCAGGCGATCACTTGTGTGGATAGGATCACTTAATCGGAAATCATAAATCAAGAAATCAATAGGAATTTAAAATCTAAAATCAATAAATATGGCAAATGCAGAAACCAATCAAGACAAGTTAAAAGCACTTCAACTTACTCTCGACAAGATCGAGAAGAATTTCGGTAAGGGAAGCGTCATGAAACTTGGCGATAATGTAGTGGAAGACGTTGCGGTTATTCCTTCCGGCTCGATCGGACTGGACCGGGCTTTAGGAGTTGGGGGATACCCGAAAGGTCGTGTAGTTGAAATTTACGGTCCTGAATCTTCAGGTAAAACCACGTTGGCAATTCACGCTATCGCCGAGGCACAAAAGCAGGGAGGTATCGCGGCTATTATCGACGCGGAACATGCTTTTGACCGGGTATACGCTGAAAAGCTAGGGGTTGACGTGAACAACCTGTTTATATCCCAACCGGATAACGGCGAGCAAGCCCTTGAAATCGCGGAACAATTGATTCGCTCGGCAGCGATTGATATCATCGTGATCGACTCGGTAGCCGCTCTTACCCCGAAAGCCGAGATCGAGGGTGAAATGGGTGACAGCGTCATGGGATTACAGGCTCGTTTGATGTCTCAGGCTCTACGTAAACTCACGGGAACGATCAGTAAAACGAATACTTGCTGCATCTTTATCAACCAATTACGTGATAAAATCGGTGTCATGTTCGGTAACCCGGAAACAACTACCGGAGGTAACGCCCTGAAATTCTACTCTTCCGTGCGTCTGGACATCCGTCGTATCGGGCAAATCAAGGACGGGGAAGAAATTTACGGTAATCACACGCGCGTGAAGGTGGTGAAAAACAAAGTCGCCCCTCCATTCAAAAAGGCCGAGTTCGACATCATGTACGGTGAAGGAATTTCCCGTTCGGGTGAGATCGTGGACCTAGGCGTAGAATACAACGTGATCAAGAAAAGCGGTAGCTGGTTCTCTTACGGGGATAGCAAACTGGGACAAGGACGGGAAACCGTGAAACAAATGGTAAGCGATAACCCGGAACTGGCGGAAGAGCTTACCCAGAAAATCGTTGAAGCCATGGAAAATGGTGTTCAACCGGCAACAAAATAACAAGAGTGGTGTAACAAAACAGCTAAAATTGTGATGAGAAACTATTTATGTTCTGCTTTAGTCTTGTTGGCTATGGTGTCGTGCGACAACAAGAAAGAGGCAGCAAAACCAAGTTATAAAACACCGGATATGAAACTATCATCCGACGTGATGACTCCCGAGGTATTATGGTCATTCGGTAGAATCGGCGGCGTGAGCGTATCGCCCGACCAGAAATCACTCGTGTACGACGTGACTTACTTCAACAAAGAAGAAGACCGCTCGTACAGTGACATCTACGTGATGAACCTCGCTGACGGGAAATCCAAACAATTAACAGACACGGATTACAAAGAATTCGGAGAGACCTGGACTCCCGATGGCAAAATCGCCTTCATGTCCAGTAAATCCGGTTCCGTTCAATTATGGGAAATGAACGCTGACGGTAGCGGGTTGACGCAGCTTACCAACGTGGAAGGCGGTATCGGGGGATTCATTTTCTCCCCGGACAAATCCCGGCTTCTTTTCCTGAAAGATGTAAAACTGGAGCAAGACGTGCATGACCTGCATCCCGACCTCCCAAAAGCAAACGCCCGTTTGATCAATGATCAGGTATACCGTCATTGGAACGATTGGGTGGAAGCATACACGCATCCTTTCGTGGCCGACTATATCCCGGGCCAAATGGTAACCACGGGTAAAGACATCATGGAAGGCGAGAAATGGGAATCGCCCGTTCGTCCCTGGGGCGGTACGGAACAACTTACCTGGACCAAGGACGGGAAAGGAATCATCTACATGGCCCGCAAAAAAGAGGGTATCGCTTACATGACCTCGACCAACACGGACCTGTACCTCTATGACCTGAATTCCGGTAAAACCACCAACCTGACCGAGGGTATGATGGGTTATGACCAGAATCAGGTGATCTCTCCCAACGGGGAACTCATGGCCTGGGAAAGCATGGAGCGTGACGGTTACGAAGCCGACAAAATCCGCCTGTTTGTGATGAACCTGAAAACCGGGGAGAAAAAAGAATACACGAAAGATTTCGACCAGAACGTGGGTGGTCTCTCCTGGGCTGATGACAACACGATCTATTTCATTTCCGACTATCATGCCACGGACGAGATTTACAAGTTGACCTTGAACGACGGTAAGATCACGAAAATAACCGAAGGTGTACACAATTACCAATCTGTTACCCCGGTAAACGATTACCTGATCGCCACCAAGGTTTCTATGAGTAAACCGGCCGAGATTTATAAAGTCGACCTGACAAACGGCAAGGACACGGAACTATCTTTCGTGAATAAAGGTATTCTGGATCAATTGACCATGGGTAAAGTTGAATCTCGCTGGATCAAGACCACGGACAACAAGGATATGTTGACCTGGATCATCTACCCGCCTCATTTCGACCCGAACAAGAAATACCCGGCAATCCTGTATTGCGAGGGAGGCCCGCAAAGCACCGTGAGCCAGTTCTGGAGCTATCGTTGGAATTTCCAGATGATGGCAGCCAACGGTTACATCATCGTGGCCCCGAACCGTCGCGGCTTACCGGGATTCGGACAGGAATGGAACGAACAGATCAGTGGAGACTACCCGGGACAGAATATCAAGGATTATCTCTCCGCTATCGATGAAATGAAGAAAGAACCTTATATCGACGAAAATCGCTTGGGTTGCGTGGGAGCCTCTTACGGTGGATTCTCCGTGTATTTCCTTGCCGGACACCACGACAAACGTTTCAAAGCGTTTATCGCTCACTGCGGTATCTTCAACATGGAAATGCAGTACTACAACACCGAAGAGATGTGGTTCGCCAACTGGGATATGGGCGGCTCCCCCTGGGAAAAGAACAACAAAGTAGCTCAACGCACATTTGACAATTCCCCGCACAAATTTGTCGGAGAATGGGATACCCCGATCTTGGTCATCCACGGGCAAAAAGACTTCCGTATCGATGCCTCCCAAGGCATGGGCGCATTCAACGCCGCCCGCATGCGTGGTATTCCGGCTCAGTACTTGTACTTCCCGGAAGAATGTCACTGGGTACTAGGATGTCAGAACGGTATTTTATGGCAACGTACTTTCGCAGCTTGGCTGGATAAGTGGTTGAAGTAATAAATAAAAAGCCTCGTTCAAGCGAGGCTTTTTATTCATTTTATCCCATTGGCAATTTCATATTTTTCCACTATCGGTCGCATCAATTTAAACTTATCTATTACCTTCGGATAAGTACTATACAACTCATAGAAACGACTTTCCTCTCCTCGATAAGCATAGATTACAGTGACGTAATCTTGAATATCCTGTTTCCGATCCGGATTTTTCATATATTTTCTTCCTGAAATTGAAGCATCCACTCGCCGAATAAACCCTAATTCTTCAGGTTTCGGGGCGGGAGAGAAAGGACTTTCAGTACTTGTCTTCCCATATTGATCTTCTCCCGTAATTTTATAATAGTCTTCCAATTCATCCACGCAAAACTCCAAAATCCAATCCGCACTCTTCACAGCCAATATTTCTCCCCCCAACATATTCAATTCATCCTGCTCCATTTCCTTCATTGCATTCAACCGTCCTACAACAATTCCTCTCAATCCTTTACCATACACGTTAACTTCACGAGTCACGGGTGTATAACTTATCGTTTCCGTCAATAATATCGAATCTGCCAATAAGAACGAAAGAGGCCTGTATACACTCTCTTCTGGCAAATAAGGGATTACCCGATCCTTGATCATATTTACGGCAATTATCATTGCAGCCGTATCAGAAGACAGTCTCATTCTCCCATCCGTATAAGTACCATACACATAATATCCCATATTGAATAATTCTGTGTGAACAACCGGATTTCCATAAGCATCCTCTCCTGACTCCTCATAACCAAGCGTATCATTTATAAAAATGGTAACCCCGTAATCTTTATAAATACCATAAATCAAATGATTAATTTCCCCTGGCTTATCTTCTATTTTAAACCAATCGGGCATATTTTCAACAGCTTTCACATCCTCATCATCAGAGTTACACCCCATGAAAAGACAAAGTACAATTCCCAATATTGTAAAATAATTATTTTTCATACTTGCATCCTTTATTCGTTAATTCCTATTTTCTTACGAGGCACTCTTTTGGCATTATCAACCATAGCACCCTGATCAAAAACAATTTCGTAATCAGGAATCGGTAACACCCAAGCATCATCCTCCCCAAAAGCTTTTAATACGTAATTTCCATCATAGACTCCCGGCTGCATATTCGCCATGGCTGATTGATAAACTCCATGTCTCACCTGTTTCGCATCAGCATATTTTGAAGTTACGGCATAACGTCTCAAATCAAACCAACGATGTCCCTCTAAACATAATTCCCGACGTCTTTCCTCCCGAATAAAATCAACTAAAGCTTTCCCATTCAGTCCATCAATTACGGGAATTATTCCATCTTTATACCTGTTATTCATCAAAACTTTAATCGTATTTATAGCCTCTGATTGATCTAACATTGCCTGGGCTTCTGCCTTATTCAAATAAACCTCTGCAGAACGAATCAAGCAGGCATCATAAACTTTAGCCAAACCTGATTTTGTCGATAAATCAGGAGATTTGCGTACAAAGAAAAATCCCGGACAATACCTCGATGAAGGTTCCAAAAAAGCTGTATTCCGCAAATCTACAATCCCCTCACTTTCATATTTTTTGTACAAACTGATTAACTCATCTGAATCCCTATATCGTTTTCCACCTTGATCTGCATAAGAAATAAGACTATTATCCATTAAAAACTGCATGGAATAACTCCCTTGGGTAAATAATATTTCTGGAGAATCCACCGTGTTCAACCATTGTCCACTCATCGTATTCATATTCTGCAGTTTGCACCCAGAAGCGATAATTTTATCACATTCTTCTATCGCAAGTTGCCACTCACCCATGTACAGATATACCCGACTAAGTAAAGTCCTTGCTGCAGCCTCATTAACCCGGTAAAATGTAGGTTGAACAATACCTGCAAGATTATCAGCTGCAGCTTTTAAATCCTCTACAATTTGTAGATACACCTTTCGTACGGGATCTCGACTAAAATACTTATCCTCAATATATTCTGTAATATTTAAAGGAACTCCCAAATCCATACTCGCCGTTTTCTCAGAATAAGGTTTAGCATATAAATTTACTAACATATAATAATACCATCCTCTCAGAAATTGAGCCTCCCCCATTACTCGACGACGTATCTCTTCCGGATCTTTTTCAAACTCTTTCACGTAAGATATAATCACATTCACATACCCAATATGCTGATATAGTCTCTTCCAATCTATATCTCTCATTTCTGTTCCATCCATATAAGAAAAAGGTCTTTCTCCCCACGCATAAAAATTACGTAAACGTTCTGCCGGCGTAGAAAAACCATTCATTTTCAACCCTCCTGTAATAAATTCCTCCACATCATCATCCATCACGTGTAAATAAGGATAATACGTACCTGTTTCATTATAATAAAAGAAATCCTGCGAGGCATTTCGTTTCATATACCCGTTTCCTATTAAAATTTCATCCAAATCTTCACAGGACCTTGCATACACGAGTTCTTGCGAATATTCCTCCAAGAAATCACCACAAGCACCCAACAAAGTACATCCCATAATAATCAATAATATCTTTTTCATAATTCATCACTTAAAATGTCACATTCAATTGTAGCGAATACGTCGGACGCACGGAAAGATTTATCAAAGATGTCGAGCCTGACTGCGACGGATCCTGTCCTTTTAATTTTCGACTACATATAGTAAACAAATTTGTTCCGCTCAAATTAACATACAGAGATTTAACTCGCATTTTTTTGCAAATATATTCCGGCACGACATAACGCAAAGAAAGACTTGATAATTTCAAATAATTGCCAGATACAACCCGAATATTCGAGAAATCATACATTTCCCACAAATTATTAGAAAATTTATACGGTTCAGTAGCCCACCAAGGCCATCTAGCATCATTCCAAGCACTTCCAGTTAATATTCCAGGTACGTTTGTATATTTCTCATCCCCTGGCTGTCTCCAACGATTAACGAATTCCCGTCGCAGATTCTTTTCCGGACCGACAACGACTCCATCATTCGGGAACATTCTAAACAAACGTATTTTTGAACCAACACTATACGCCAAATTAAACGAAAGTCCTAAATTTCTCCATCCTAAATAATTGCTAACACTCCCTTGTAAAAACGGTTCACGCGCTCCCGAATGTTCCATAACCGTTAACCACACATCCTCCCGGTCCATTTCTCCATAAATCTCTTTTGTCAATTTTTCCTCCCCATTAACCATTGTAGTTTTATCCGTTCCATAAAACATCGGAGAACCATTTTCCGGATTTAATCCTTTAAATCTGTAAGAATAGAATGTATTTACCGGACGTCCGGCAACCTGCACCTTACCATTCAAATAATCTTCATATTTTACTTCATCTTGTAAAACCCGATCTTTACGTTTTACTTTATCTATTAATTGATTGAAAACCGATCCAAAATTAGGATCAAATCGCCAAACAACCCCTCTCTGTTGCCCATTGAGCGAAGTTGCCGTATTCACTGGCATAAAATTCAACGTCAATTCATATCCTTGATTCCGCAAATTACCCTCATTAACCGTATAAACTTCAACGCCATTCACAACTGACACTTTTTTAGAAAGAAAAGCATCTCTCGTATATCGATAATAATACCCGATCGTTCCTCTTATTTTACGATTTAATAATGAGAAATCAACATCAATATTATAAGTAGAAGTTTTCTCCCATTTCAAATTAGGATTTGGGTAATTAGCAATTGTTGAATATAATTCTTTAAAAGAGTTATCCATTCCCTCTTTCTTTATAATCAGCCGAGGAGAATCCAATGCAGACATATTTCCTTGATAGCCAAAAGACATCTTCAACGCCAACATATCTATCCAACCCACATTCTTCAACACGTTTTCGTGCATATTCCAACGACCTGAAACAGACCAAATTGGCAACAATTTATCATTACTCGCATCACCAAATTTGTTCGAGAAATCAATTCTCCCATTCACATTAAAAATATAAGAATTTTTGTAAGAATACACGAAAGATCCGACAAGTCCAACCAAATTCGTTAAATTATCTTTCATGACCCCCATAGCGTCATCTGTTAACAACCATTCGTTATACGCCGTGTACAAATTATCTTTATTCATTGTTTCAAGCTTATTAAAAATCATCCCGCGATCTGGCATATATCCTCGCTTTGTAATCTTAAAACCTGTGTATTTCGATGAACTTAATTCTCCGATTAAAGAAGCAGAAAGCACATGATTTAATTCTTTATCCATGGCCTTATTAAACGTAAGCGTCCCACGTAAACTGTAATTTTCATTCTTCGTATTATCCATTCGTAATTCTCCTCCCACCGGACACAACGTTGTGGTTATATCAATCTCACCCGTGGACATACTTGCTTTCTTCAAATCTGCTATGTACCACGTGTTATCAGCAAAATACACATCTTCGCTTGAATTAGATACATTATACGAACAAAAAACACCCACCTTTAAACTCTGCAATAAGCGATACTCCAAAGACACATTCAAACCTAGTTGTTCCGTATTGATTTTATCATACGAATTTTTCCGCTCGTTTATAATACTAAAAGGTTGGTCATAACTAACATTATTTTTTTGATAAAACCATAACTCCCCGTTCTCATCATAAGCAGGAACACTACGAGACGTGTTATAAGCATAGGTTGTCACTCCAACCTCTGCCGGAGTATATTCTCTCTTCATCGTGCTACCATTCAACTTAAATTGCATCATAAACCTGTTATAATTCAAATTCAAGCTAGCCATTGCTGAATAACGGTCGCTACTTTCTCCCCGAATATTACCGTTTTCATCATTATATCCCAGAGATGCATAGTAACGGATATGATCAGTTCCCCCGGAAACATTCAATGAATGAGAATGGGAATAAGAATCCTGCATTAAAATTCCCAACCAATCCGTATTCACTGTTTCCATCTCTCGAACCTGATCCAAAAACTCTTGATAATTAATCTTACCTGTACTATAGTCATAATAAGCAGCCTCGTATCCTACCCAGCTATCCAAATTCGGTACATTCAGTTGGTTCTTTATCACATCTCTAGAATAATCTATTCTTTCTTGGGAATTCATAACATTGACTGCTCGATCCGTGTAGCGAGGACGCTGACGAAAAGTTCCCGTCAAAGAATAAGAAACTGAAGGTGCACCTACTTTTCCTTTTTTCGTTGTAATCACAAT
>ENA-UEPH01001011-UEPH01001011.1-human-gut-metagenome-genome-assembly--contig:-NODE-1011-length-29714-cov-8.874144_pt1 | contig 29714 bp, 20 predicted proteins | sample MGYA00242891_ERZ507898 | MGnify/ENA primary metagenome ERZ507898 (study PRJEB26167, sample SAMN06115411) | human gut metagenome | host: Homo sapiens | place: China:Guizhou | collected 2014-10-15...
TATTTTTATCCATGACCTGAAAACTCCGCTATGTACCAATCGCGATATAGAAGGCAGGATCCTGAAAAATCTGGCCACCTGGCCTCCCGAAAAAATATATGAAAAACTACAAATCAGCCGCCACCAATCGGAGCGTTTATTAAAAGAAATGCAACAAATTACCATACAGTCGGCAGGACGCTGGGGAGGAGAAATAGAAAACCGGACTTTCGATTTGAAAAAAGCACTCGAAGAACTGATCGACAACTACCGGTGTGGCCACGAAAAAGCCACTATCAATCTTGATTTTCAATTGAAAGATCCGGAAATCTTTGCCGATCCTTTTCATTTGATCCACCTGGTAGACAATCTGATCAGCAATGCGCTGAAATATGCCGGAGAAAAAGCCGAAATTCAGATTACCTGTAAACAGGAAAAAACAAATAAATTACTGATTTCGGTCAAAGACAACGGACCGGGTGTTTCCACTCATTCCCGGAAACGTATTTTCAGGACCGGTTTTCATTCCAATCACCGTCACCAGAATAGCCACGGTATAGGACTTGCTTATGTGCGTAAAATTGTGCGGCAGTACAATGGACACATACAGATAAAAAGCAAAGAAAACGAGGGATCGGAATTCTGTCTGTCTCTGTGTCTGGATAAACCGAAATCATATAAAAAATCAGTTTCTTCTTCACACATATACCGCTATTTTTTCATTGCCTTATTACTGGCTGAAATGGTCTGGATGCTCAATTTATATTCAGCCGAACGGACTAATTTTGTAAACCACGAAAGCCCTTTGATCGACGAAACGATTTTTAAAATGAGTAAAAATCTTTTCCAGATACAGGATACCGCCAGGTTTCAAAACAATTGGCAGGAGAATTCAATTACGATCACCCGGGGAGTAAAAGATACGACAGTAGAGATGGGCGGGATCGTCAATCAAAGCTATGTATATGGCCGCTTATTTTATGATCTTCGGGATTCATCCTGGTGTCTCGATTCACTTGTCCACTATTATAAGAAGAGCGACCTGCCATTTCCAATTTTCTTCATCCGGAAGGACGCCAATGGAAAAATCATCGACCGGTATCCTTCCGAAGATCCGAACATCTTCCTGCCGGCTATTTTCCGTATGCCCCTGGGGTATGTCGAGAGACACCGACTGGAGGTACAACTCGCTTATCCCTGGTTACAGCCTTTGACCACCCACAAAATTTGGCTACTATTTGCCTTGCTATCGATCTTATTGTCGGGATGGTTCACCCATTTATTGATGGCGGTCGATCGCCGTCAGAAAGCACTGATCCATCTGCAACGGAATGAAGTACAACATTTCCTTCGGGAATTACAAGTACAACTCTGTCATTTACATGGCACAGAATCGGATCACCCCTCCCCGGCTATCCCTATATCCCCACCGATCCATGTCGAACTGTTACACAAAAACATCAAACAATACGAAAATATGATCATTAAAATAAATTACCTGCTGGACAAATTAACCATACTCAAAACACATCCGATGATTTTATACCACGACTATGGATACTAAAAAAATAAAAATACTGTACGCAGAAGATAACCGCATCACCGCACAAGAAACCGGGGAAGCCCTGGAAGACAACGGTTATGAAGTAAAAACAGTCTTCGATGGCGACGAAGCCTGGCTCGCCTACCAGTCTTCCCGTCCGGATGTAGTCGTACTCGACTATCAAATGCCGGGAAGAACAGGAATAGAAGTATTTTTATTGATCCGGCAATTGGATAAAAAAATTCCGGTACTCATCCTTAGCTCTTACACCGAACTATGTGCAGCCTCATTAAAAATAGGTACCAGTGACTTTGTCCGTAAGGACGGAGGTATAGACGAATTGTGTGCCCGGATCGAAGCAGCCCTGAATCGATATCCGGGACCGGAAATAACCGGCCACCCCTCAGAAAAGATATATCAGCTATCCCCGACCAGCCGTTTCTACCCTGCAAACTCTACCCTTGAAATCGGTGACCAGCGTTACCCGCTCAAAACGATGCTCGCCGAATTATTGACTATTTTTTGTCAAAATCAGAATTCCTTTATACCGGGAACAATCATTTGCAGAAGACTTTGGAACAATGACAACGCGTCCAAAATAAGTCTGTTACGGGATTTATCTCTGAGCTCCGGAAAATTCTGAAAACTGATACTTCGCTGAAAATCCGTTCTTCCTATGGAAAAGGGTATTGTTTCAGTACTCCCGAAAAATAATAGTAAACGGCTAATTATCAAGATATCACAAGGGACACCTAATTTGCTAAATCTTATCGATCTTTATTCCTGAATTTCCCAATAAATCATCCATAGCGAGGGTTGCAGCATTGAAATCCCACTTTATACCTAATACATAACTTCATAAAAAAGCAAAGGTGTTTATATACATATTTACCCTAAATGTACCTTTATAAGTGTAAATATGTATATAACTGCCAAAAATTATTCTCAGCTTATACAGAGTTATAAATTCTTTAACCAATCGCAACCTACTTTATAATATTTCCTTTCTACTTTTTCGCTCCCTAAAGCGTATATACTCCATAACAAAAATGAAAATGTAAAAAACCAAATAGGTAGGATTATGAAAAAAAAAGTTTTAATCGTATTATTTTCTGTGTTTGTGGCAGGGTTTTATGCACAAGCACAAGCACAGAAAGTAAATGTCGTATCGGTATCGAAAGAAAGGGATATCCATAATTTCTATACCATGATGAAAGAAGCCTTTCCACTGGCTTACAATGACCCGGCAGCTCCACGCTTTATTTTCTTCGATGACAACAAAAATTTTATTTTCGGTGTCGGGGGATACGTTCAGTTGTCAGGAGTTTACGACTTTAACGGCGTAGAAGATTACAATTTTTTTACAACTTCGACTATTGCCATGAAAGGACATCAACCCGGTGCCAGTTACGGTATGACAGTCGGACAATCCCGTTTGTTTTTTAAATTAGTAGGCAATACGGATGTAGGACGTTTAGTGTCTTATATCGAAATGGAATTCCAGGGGCCGCAGAACACCCCGAAGCTCCAGCAAGCTTTCGTACAATTCAAAGGTTTTACGCTGGGACAAGCCTGGAGTACTTTCGGCGATATGACAGCCGTACCTACGACTATCGATGAAGAAGGACCGAGTAGTGGTATCGAAATCCGTCAGCCGATGCTTCGGTATACTTACCATATCAACGATCGATGGCAATCTTCTTTAGCCTTGGAATATGCCAAAGCATCGTATACAACCGGGAAAAATGCCGAATCCATCCGGCAGAAAGTTCCGGATATTCCTTTGAACATACGCTATACGATGAAAAACGGGAGCCACGTTCAGGTAGGAGCTATCTTAAGAAATATCGGTTATAAAAATGTAGTGAAAGATAAGGATAAAATCAGAACCGGTTGGGGTGTTATGGGGAGCGGTAAATTAAATATCACCTCATCGACCAGTTTTCTGTTTCAGGCCGAATATGGTAAAGGGATTGCCAATTACATTCAGGATATCTCGGGTATCGGTTATGACCTGATCCCGACAGCAAACGACAATGGAAATCTGAAAGCTCCCGGTATGTGGGGCCTGTTCGGCGCTTTCCAACACAATTGGAATCCTAAGCTTTATTCGACGATCACCTACAGTTATGCCCGGCTTGAAGCCCGCGGCAGCCTGGAAGGGGATACTTACAAATATGCACAATATGCAGGAGCTAATCTGTTATGGAATTTTACGGAATTCGGAACTACCGGCATAGAATATGTTTTCGGACGCCGTAATAATTTCAACCACGACTATGGTAATGCCAGCCGTATCAATGCTATGATTCAATATCGGTTCTGATTATTTACCGAAATAGATCGGCAGGAAGAAAGCCAAAAGGTTTGAGTTTATAAAGTTCATAAAATTAGTATTCCCCCTGCTTAGCACCTTGTTTATAGGACTTTCAGTCCAGGTCGGTCGCATTAACGACCGTAAGGAAATGACCGCAGATTCAGAAACTCTAAACTTTATGAGCTTTATAAACTAATTTAATTCTAGAATTATTCCGGTATTTGTTCGTCTTCGGTGTTCATGTTCGGTGACCCGGTCGCTTCTGTCGGTCATCTAGCTTTTTCTTTCACTGACCGGCGGAACTCCTCACTTCGTTCGTCAGACACCACCGGTCGGGCGCTCAGAAAAAGCAAGACGACACTCGCCAGAGCTCCAATGGTCTCCGAACACGATCACCTTCGACTGATCTTATCACTTCATGGAAAACGAATCAGGATCTGAAAAATAGAAATCACAACGGAATAAGGGTTTTCCATTCCTTATGCCAGAAATCGAATTAAAATCAAAGGTACTGAAGACGCTCCGATAAAGTAACTCAGCAATCCATATCACGATAGAGGTGATCCGGTATTTCATTTTACAAAACTTTCCTTATTCTTCCTTTGCTCTGTAGCGCAAACGGAAGATGCAGGGTTTTGTGCCGGAAGACCCTTGGAGCAGGAACGAGGGTCCGGTTAGGTTTTCCGAGCGCCCGACCGGTGGTGTCTGACGAACGAAGTGAGGAGTTCCGCCGGTCAGTGAAGGAAAGCCTTAACGGACCGTTCCAGGCGACCGGGTCTGACGACACAGAACCCGAAATCGGAATAGAAAGAAAAAATAAAACCTACCTTTTTTCAGAACCCGCTAATCAGGTTTACAGGGCAAACGTCATTGCTGTAGCAATACCGATACTTCCTGACGGTCCTTTTTCAGCTGTTCGCTCAATTCGTCGATTCCGTTGAATTTTCGTTCACCCCGGATACGGGCAATAAGTAAAAGCCGGATTTCTTTACCATAGATGTCGGCATCGAAATCAAAGATATTCACTTCGATCCGCACTACGCCGGAACAACTGACTGTGGGGCGTACGCCAATATTGAGCATACCACGATATTCTTGTCCTTCAACCTTCACTTTTACAGCATACACTCCGGCGGCCGGCAATAGTTTACGGTCATCGTTCAACCGGATATTGGCGGTCGGGAAACCCATACTCCGTCCTATTTTATCACCGGCAACAACTTTTCCACTAACAGAATACGTATACCCCAGAAATTCATTTACCCGATCGATATCTCCGATTTGCAGAGCATTCCGGATTTTTGTGGAACTGATATTGATTTGGTTCTCTTCATATACTTCTTCCTGTTCGAGGTAGAAGTGATAACGGTCAGCTAATTCTTTCAGTTTTTCAAAAGTTCCCTCCCGGTTTTTCCCGAAACGATGGTCATACCCCACGACCAAACCTTTTAAACCGATTTTATCGACCAGGATATGACGTACAAAATCTGCATATTCCAATTCGGCCAGCGAACGGGTGAATTGCAGGACGACCAGATGTTCCACTCCATAAGTGGCGAGAATAGCAGCCTTTTCCTCCAAAGTGGTCAAAATCCCCGGCCTTTTTTCCATCGGATAGAGTACCTCCCGGGGATGGGGCTCGAAACTGATGATAACAGTCTCTCCCTTCAAATTCCGGGCCACTCTTTTCAGTGACTCGATCACCTGCACATGCCCTTTATGCACTCCATCGAAACTACCGATGGTTACTACCGGATTGACTATTTGTAAATTTTCGGTTCCGTAATGTATCTGCATCTCAAAAAGTGAAAAGTGAAAAGTAAAAAGTGCTGTCATACACCTTCAACTCTCCGGTTAGGAGGACAAAAATACGAAATTGTTATTATAGTGATAGCGGTTACACCGGTTTATTTGCAATTTAGCCTAAACCCATGTAACCGCTATCCGCAAAATATTCGGAGGAGTGATTATTCTATCCGCACTTCGATGTTCCGCAAGTTTTACAGATCAGACAACCTTCCTGATAAACCACCGGAGAGCCACAATTCTCACATTTTTCGCCGGTAGCCTCTGTTCCGTTGGGAATATATTTCTTTAAGGCTCTTTCGACGCCATTCTTCCAGGTATTGATATTTTCGTTATCGAATTCCATAGAAGCCACCAGTTCTACAGCCTGATGCACCGGCATACCGTGGCGTAAAACCCCGGAAATCAATTTGGCATAATTCCAGTATTCTTTATCGAACTTATAAGACAATCCTTCTACCGTCGTTTTAAAACCCCGTTTGTTCTGAAACTGGAAGTCATACCGGGAATTTCCTTCAGCATCATAATGCTTGACGATCTTACCCGAAGTAACCGCTTTAGGCAGCATAATTCCTTCCTCATCATCGGCGATACCGGTAAATATCTCATAAGGCCGACCGTTATACAAACCGATAAAAGCAATCCATTTTTCTTTGTTATTCTGGAAACGCACGACATCGGCATCCAGTTCCATCGGACGTTTTGCCGGCATTTCATTAGGACTAGTAGTCTGTTTTTTATCTTTATTAGACACCAATACACCGGCCCGTGAACCGTCGCGATAGACCGTACATCCTTTACAACCGCTCTTCCAGGCTTCGATATAAAGATTACCGACCAATTCTTCGGTTACATCCGAGGGTAAGTTGACCGTAACACTGATAGAATGGTCCACCCATTTCTGCACCTGTCCCTGCATACGTACTTTAGCCACCCAATCGATATCATTGGAAGTTGCTTTATAATACGGCGACTGTGCTACCAATTCATCGATTTCTTCGTCGGTATAGCATTTAGTGGTATCATAACCATTCGCTTTCATCCAATCAGCGAACTTGTGATGGAAAACGATAAATTCCTCATAGCTATCCCCTGACTCATCCACAAAATCGATATGTACGTTCTGATCGTTCGGGTTTACCTTTCTTCTCCGTTTGTATACAGGCAGGAACACAGGTTCGATACCGGAAGTCGTCTGAGTCATCAGGCTTGTCGTTCCGGTTGGTGCGATCGTCAGACAAGCAATATTCCGGCGTCCGTACTTCACCATTTCGGCATACATGTCAGGATCGGCTTCGCGTAAGCGCTTGATGAAGGGATTATTCTCCTCACGGCGAGTATCGTAAATCTTAAAAGACCCTCTGTCTTTTGCCAGATGTACAGATGCCCGATAAGCTTCGACCGCTAAAGTCTTCTGAATATCCACGGCAAAATCGATCGCTTCTTCACTTCCATAACGCAGACCCAAAGCAGCCAGCATATCTCCCTCGGCCGTAATACCCACTCCGGTCCGCCGGCCTTCTTTCGCTTTCTGTTTGATTTTCTCCCATAAGCGAATTTCTACGCCTTTCACTTCTTCACTCTCAGGATCTTCGTGTACCTTATCCAGAATAGCATCGATCTTCTCTAATTCGAGATCGATAATATCATCCATTATCCGCTGAGCGATAGCTACATGTTTCTTGAACAAAGGGAAATCGAAAAAGGCTCCTTTAGTAAACGGATTCTGTACATAGGAATACAGATTTATAGCCAGCAGCCGGCAAGAATCATAAGGACATAAAGGAATTTCACCGCAGGGATTGGTAGAAACCGTACGGTATCCTTTATCTGCATAACAATCGGGTACACTTTCGCGGATGATCGTATCCCAGAAAAGGATACCGGGTTCAGCCGATTTCCAGGCATTGTGTACAATTTTATTCCACAATTGGCGTGCATTGATCTGTTTCCGGTTTTTCGGTTCATCGGAATAAACCGGATATTTTTGTTCATATTCTTCGTCGTTGATCACCGCCCGCATAAATTCGTCATCGATCTTCACGGATACATTCGCACCTGTTACTTTTCCTTCGGTCATCTTTGCATCGATAAAGCTTTCCGAATCAGGATGATTGATCGACACACTCAGCATCAAAGCCCCACGCCGACCGTCCTGAGCAACTTCCCGGGTAGAGTTAGAATACCGCTCCATAAACGGAACGATACCGGTAGAAGTCAATGCAGAATTTTTCACAGGTGACCCCTTCGGACGGATATGAGACAAATCATGTCCCACTCCACCCCGGCGTTTCATCAGTTGCACCTGTTCCTGATCGATTTTCATAACTCCACCGTATGAATCCGAAGGACCTTCATTTCCGATCACGAAACAATTAGAGAGAGAAGCGATCTGAAACTCATTTCCGATACCGGTCATAGGACCTCCCTGCGGCACAATATATTTAAAATCCCGTAATACCTCAAAAATTGTATCCTCACTCAGCGGATTCGGATAACGGTTTTCTATTCTGCTAATTTCTTTGGCTAACCGACGATGCATATCATCGGGATTCTTTTCAAAAATATTCCCATAAGAATCTTTCAATGCATACTTATTCACCCAAACCCGAGCAGCCAATTCATCGCCGTTGAAATAATTCAATGAACTCTGAAACGCTTCTTCTTGCGTATAAGTATCCTTCCCCTTTGTTTCGTATTCATTCATAGCATATTGATTTAATAGATTTTTTCTGCATTAGGATATTGCAAATATATAGAAAAATAGATCAAAGATGATAACTTTTTTCCATGATTTTTTCGACAAGTTTTCCAAAACAAACAGACAACCATTTATTTATCAACAAAATAAAAAGTTACCAACAGGTTAAAAGTTTTCCAAAATATAGTTTTGGTGAATAACAAAAATGAAACAAACAAGTATTTTAACAGAAATAGTTTTCAACAAGAGGACACCCGGAACAAGCATCGGAAAACAGAGTTGTCAATTCAATTCTACAAGTTCCCGGGGAATCTGCACCAGCAACCGGCTATGCTCGAAGTCGATCTCGCAGATATAATTTTCGGAAAGAGGTAAAAGAATCTCCTTATTCATAATGGAAACCGTCAGCACAACATTACCGGAATAATCGGCAACATCCGCTACTTCTCCTGTTTCTTCGGAAACCTGATCTTTCACTTCAAAACCGATTAATTCGAAAATATCATAACCCGATTCTTCCGGTTCTTGTCCCTCCAGCATTCTTTTTTCGAAGAGAACTTCACATCCGACAAGCCGCCCTGCCTGGGCTAAGGTATCGACATAGTCGAATTTTACAATATAAGAAGTATGATTACGGACCGTCAATCCTTCATCGGTTATAAAAAAAGGAACCGGCACTCCGTCCAAAAGGAGGAACACCGGTTCGTCTGCATATTTTTCGAGCAGATCGCTATCGGTAGTAATAACCACTTCCCCTTGCAGGTTATGTGTTTTTGCAACTTCTCCGACTTTAAAGCAATCTTCCCGTGTAATCATTACCAGAAACTTATTCAGCAGCAGGAGCTTCGGCAGCAGCTTCCTCAGGAGCAGCAGCAGCTTCTTCTTCAGCTTTCTTAGCAGCTTCGGCAGCAGCTAATTCAGCTTTTTTCTTAGCAATTATTTCTTCTTTTGCAGCACGAACTTTAGCTTCGGCTTCCAAAGCAGCTTTAGCAGCTGCATCACCGGCCTGAGCCAATTTCTGAATTTTAGCCTGTATTTTAGCTTCTTTTTCTTTCATCCAGGCTTCAAATTTAGCTTCAGCAGCAGCTTCATCAAAAGCACCTTTTTTAACGCCTTCCAACAGATGTTTTTTCAACAATACACCTTTATAGGACAGGATTCTTGAAGCAGTATCGGTAGGCTGTGCTCCAGTCATCAACCAATACAAAGCTCTGTCGAACTTAAGATCGATAGTAGCCGGATTAGTATTCGGATTATAAGTTCCGATTTTCTCAATGTAACGACCATCGCGTGGTGCTCTACTATCTGCTATCACTACATGATAGAATGGACGACCTTTACGTCCGTGTCTCGCTAATCTGATTTTTGTAGACATTGTTTCTAATTAAAAAATTAATACTCTCCCCATACTCGATAGGGATTGCAAAGATATATGAAAAAGCCGGAAGTAAAAAATGAATGTCAAAAATATTTCGCCCGGAGTATATCTAAAACCGAATATCCCCACTCTCAATCTTCTAAATACCTATATATTGGTATTTAAAAAAGTGAAAATAAGCTCTATTTTTGACCGAAATTTAAAAATCGGAACAATGAAACATATTTTGTTATTTATCATGCTGACAACTATTACAGCTTGTCTGTTGACATCCTGCAAATCCAAAACGACTCAATCGGCCACGTCACAATCCCAAATGTCACAATCCCAGATTCTGGAAGTGGACGACATATTGGCCCGGGCCGACAGTCTGACCGGAAAAACTTTCACGACAGAAGCGCTCTGTACGCACATCTGTGCTCACGGAGGCGGAAAAATCTTCCTGATGGGTAGCGACGACACAAAAACCATCCGTGTAGAGGCCGGCACGAAAATCGGCAGTTTCAAACCCGAAACCGTAAACAATCTGGTCCGGATAACAGGAAAATTAGTCGAACAGCGAATCGATGAAGCCTATCTGACCGAATGGGAAGCCCAGGTGAAAGCCCAGACTGCGGAGAAACACGGTACGACAGAGCAAGGATGTGCATCCGAACAAAAAGCAAGGGGAGAAGCGCCTGCCAACAGCATCGAAGAACGGATCACCAATTTCCGGCAAAGGATTGCCGACCGTCAAGCCAAAGAAGGCAAAAATTACCTGTCTTTCTATTACATTGAAGGAGATACATACGAAATTGTCGAATAAATTATGTCACAAAAATCATATTCTGATATCATCCGTAAATGGAGCAGGTTACTTCATCGTGACCTCTCCTTTTTTTTTGCCGGCATACTGATGATTTATGCCATCTCTGGTTTTATGCTCAACCACAAAAAGGATTTCAATTCCGATTATCTCATCCGGCAAAAACAAATTCGGTTTACCGAGCCAATCCCGGCGAATCCCCAGGAAATAAACCGGGAATTTGCCGAAAGACTGTTAAAAACAATCGGAGAAGAGAACCGTTACCTGAAACATTATTCCCCTGAACCGGGATGCATCAAAATCTTCATAAAAGGAGGAAGTTCCCTGGTAATCCATACTGAAAGCGGAGAAGGGATATACGAGTCAATCAAAAAACGGCCGGTTATCAGCTGGTTTAATCGCCTTCATTATAATCCGTCTCGTTGGTGGACTGTATTTTCAGATATTTTCATTTTGTCTCTACTGATAATTACCTTCACCGGTTTGATTATGATCAAAGGCCCCAAAGGTTTCTGGGGACGCGGAGGGATCGAATTCGCACTCGGTTTGCTCATTCCTATCGGGTTCATATTCTTTTCCTGATTTTCAAATCGCAAAAGTAAGGGCCAGATGCCATGCATTTCTCTGGGGACTGTCGGAAGATGCCAGTCTCCAGGTTGCATCAAGGCCGATTCCGTGCCATTTCATCCCGCCTCCCAAAGCCGTACAGGCAAATATACCTTTCGCAGGTCTGCCACTCCGGTATCCGCCCCGTAAAAATATCTTCTTCCGGAAAGAATACTCTACTCCTGCACTTCCCAAAGTACAAAATCCATAAGCCAATTCCTGATGGGCTATTCCTCCGGTACACATCACCCGATGTGCCCCCTGTTCCCAACCGGCACTCACGGCATACTCGATTTTTAAAGGCAGATAAGCCTCACCGATATTCGACAGCTGCATTCCCGCCTGCCAGAAGTAAGGACGTCCGGCAAGCGAATCGCGATAAAACAAAGACAGATCACAAGCTACATATGTTGTCAACAATGTTTTTTGGTCCAGGCGGAAATAGCGGCACGTCAGCCCGGCCGCCAGCTTTCCTCTCCAAGCATAAGCATATCCGGCATCCACTTCCAAGGCGTAAGGAGTAAAACGGCTCTGAAGATTTCCTTCTTCATCAGTCAATTCGACAATAGGCAGATTCAGATAACGCACTCCGGTAAGTACAGCCTGTCTTCCTCCGAATGTAAACAGCCCTCCGGCATCATGTATCCAATGCCGATCCGCCAAATCCCATCCCGGCATCCAGGAAGAAACCGCATAACCGGCAATAACCTTCGCATCAGCCAGGGCCCCCTGTGCCGAATTCCTGAACACAGCAAAAGCATCCGGTCCCCAGGCAACCCCGTTGCCTCCCAAAGAAGCTGTAACCGTCCCGGCCGCCGAATACGTAAACAAACCGGCATCAGCCACCGACTGTGCGGATACTCCGAATGCCTGACAACATATCACCAATATATAAAAAATACGATTCATTATTTCATTGTTTTATTAGAGTTCGGGTATAGGTTTCCTGCAAATATTTCAATTGTACGACATACGTTCCTTTTTTCAAACCGGAAAGGTCTACTTCCACCGGAGCAAAAGGTCCGATCGGAGCATTCACCTTTTTGACCAATTGTCCGTCCAGCGTCGAAAAAGTCAGGTAAATAGTTCCTTCTACTTCCCGCCCCATCCGGACATTCAGTTTATCCGTAACCGGATTGGGATAAAAGGTTACCTCTTGCCGATAGTCATGGGTCATCACCAAAAAATCAGTTTCCCCGGCAAGCCCTTCAGCATCCGTCGCAGTGATTTTCACTTGGGAAAGACCGAATTTCAAGGGTTTCAGTCTAAATTCTCCCTGCCCGGAAGTTAAAGTCAAATAGGCCGGATCATATTCATAAGCATAACTCAAGCCTCCGGGACCTTCATCAGTAAAATGAGCGGCCAGCGACACCGTACGCACTTCCTGCAAGGAACCGAACCATACATTTTCAAAAGGAGATTGCAAACGGGGACTCTCGTTCGGCTCCAGAACCACCGTAAATTCTTTGGAAGCCATTGCCCCTCCGCTATCCGTCACTTTCAGACACAAACGATATGTCCCGGCCTGAAATCCATAATTACGTATTTTCACCGTAATCCGGTCATTCAGTTGTGTCGCTGCCGCCAGATGGTTTTCATCTTCCAATTCATAATTAAATTCCTGGTTTTCAGGATCTGAAATCCAAAAAACTATTTCTCCGGTTTGGTTATACTTCAAAGTAAGCGCTTGTTCCTCATATTCAGAAGTAATCATCGGGGGTTCATTATGCGGCGACACAAAAGAAACCGTCGTAGTCCCGGAATAATGTCCCCAGGGATCAATAGCAACAATACCTACATAATACCGGGTTTCTCCCCGGATAGCTGTCAGCCGGCACGCCATCGTATCCCCGACCTGCCCGGCCCTGGGAACAGTAACCCGTACCGAAGCAACTCCTTCGGGTAACCGTCCGGGATCCAATTGCCCCAAAGGGTCTTCACTCCAACAAACCAAATACTGAAAAGGTTTGCCATCATCTTCATCGGCCGAGATCTGCCAGGTCACGTCAACCACTCCGGAAGTATTTCCGCAGTATAAGGTATCGACAGCCTGAGGAGCGATTCCCTGATCTTCAGCAAGAGCCAAATAGGCATCAGCGGCCCCTATCCCCAATCTACCCGCATACTCCGGATTATAAATATCGATGTCCCGGGTTCCCTGATACAGGTGAGCCAAAAGTTTTTCCGGAGTAAATCCGGGCCCTCCGAATTGGGATACGATTAAAGCAGCGATACCCGAAACATGAGGACAAGCCATAGATGTCCCCTGCATATAGCCGTACTGGTTATCCGGTAACGTACTGTATACAGGGCATTCACCGTTATACTTCCTCCCATAGCCGTATGTCCCGCCCGGAGCAGCGATATCGACCCAGTCGGCAAAATTGGAATACCAGCTTTTTTTGTAATCAGGAGCATAAGCCGCAACAGAAACGACTTTTTCATAAGCCGCCGGATAAGTCCGGTAATCTTTATTTTCATTACCTGCAGCAAATATGACTACTCCTCCTTTCATCGGCCCTGTCTGCTCCCCTCGTTCATCGACTCCGGCATACTGAATAAAATAATCGATCGCTTCCTGATCTGCCCGGGGTAAATAAGTGATATTTTCATACCCCCAGCTATTCTGAGCGATAACCGCACCGGCATCCGCAGCATATTTGATCATTTCCGGGAAAGAAGCAGAAACCTCCCGGCCATCTATCGTCCCGAACAGCTGACAACTCAACAACCATACTCCCGTATTTCCGCCATGTCCACCGGCAATACCGCAAACACCGACACCATTGTTATTCTCAGCCCCGATAGTACCGGCAACATGGGTCCCATGATCATCCGCTTCGATCTGATTCGTTCCATTGATAAAGTTCCATCCATATATATCATCGATATACCCATTCCCATCATCATCGACCCCCGGCTCTCCGAATAATTCTGCAGGATTTCCTACATTTCCGCTCAAATCCTCATGCCGGTAATCAATACCTCCGTCGATGACCGCCACAATAACTTCCCTCGACCCTTGATTTTTTTGCCAGGCCGCAAATAAATTGATATCCGCCCCTGCCACAGAATTCGGTAACTCTCCGGTATTGGAATAATGCCACTGTCTGGATAGTTCCGGATCATTGAAAGGTGCAGTTCCATCCGAATTCCGCTCTCCGGCAGAGCGGACAGGAACCGTTCCCTCTCCTCCGGTATTACGGATAATGTATACCGGTTCTGCGATCTCAATCTCCGTTGTATCTCCCAATAAGGCGAGAGCCCGGGTCACAGGTGTCTGTTCGTCGAACTCGACCTCATACCAAAGATGCAGACCCGCTTTCCGGGTCCTTTCTTCAAATTTCCCGGCAAAGGGAAATAACCGTTTCATAGATACGATCCGGATATCTCCGGTTCCGGCACGGGTATATACCGCCTGCTCAGCTTTCCCGGCAAACCGGGATTTAAATTTTAAACGAAGGCGTCCTTTTTGTGCCTGCATCCCGATCGGAGTGTCCTGTACAGAAGTTTCAGATACGATGATTTCCTCCCGGGCACAGGCCATCATGAACAGTCCGAATACAGACAGGAATAATGTTCTAAATTGTATCATACAAAATTTCAATTAAGCATGCGAAGCAAAGCTTTCTCTATCGATTTTGCAATCACAATTTTTAGGTATTTTAAACTACCTGACAAATCCGGATTTTCCGATTATTCTGGTAAATACATCCTGTCTTTACTCTAAAATCAAGTAATCATATCCCGTTATCCCAGTAAGAAAAAAAATAACAATAAATGGGGATTTTTTTTCTCTGACAGCTTTACAAACTTTGCGATCTCAAATTAAATTTTAATAAAAACATGAAAACACTATGGGCAATCATTCTGATTTTTGTTTTGACTGATAATCTGACCGGTCAAAACACAAGAAAGAATACATTCCCCATCCGGATTACAGTGTGCGATTCTATCAATCATGAACCCCTTTTTTTGGCGACAATCAGCTTAACACAGGATAATCATAAAATCATTGCAGGAAGTAGCGACGCACAAGGCGAATATTTATTCCCCTCTGTTCAGACAGGAGTCTATAAATTGAAAGTCAGTTTTATCGGTTATAAAACTTATACCGACACCATCCGGATTACAGGTGATTTTTCCCGGCATATTCTGCTGGCTCCCGATCAGGTTGTCATGCAGGAAGTTATCGTTACCGCCCGGGAGTCTCATGGTATGACTTCCTCCTCGATAATCGACCGCAAAGCCATGGAACATCTTCAACCTTCCAGTTTCAGCGATCTCCTGGAATTGTTACCGGGGGGACGTTCAGCGGATCCGGCCCTAAATCAGGTAAACCCGATTCGGTTGCGGGAAGCCGGCGAAGGTTCTTCGAGTTCCGACTACGATGTCGCTTCCCGCGGTGTCGCTTTTTTCATCAACGGTACACCGATCAATACCGGAGCCGATATGCTGTACGTCAGCGGTGAAGCAAGTACAGACGACCGGAAAAGAAGTACCGTAAACCGGGGAGTCGATATGCGCAGCATTTCTACCGATGGAATCGAACAAGTAGAAATCATCCGGGGTATTCCCTCGGTAGAATACGGAAATCTGACCAGCGGAATCGTAAAAATCAAACGTAAAATGGGAGGTAACCATTTCAATGCCAGATTTAAAGCAGATGAAAGCAGTAAATTGGTTTACCTGGGAAAAGGATTCGAATTTCCGAAACGGCAAATCAAAATCAACAGCGATATCGACTGGCTGGATGCCAAGGCAGACCCCCGGGACAATCTGGAAAACTACAAACGCCTGACCTTTTCCCTCCGGTTGGAAAAAACCTGGAAAACCGGTCCGTACAATGTCTTTTACAGTACTCACGCCGATTATAACGGTTCGTTCAATACCGAAAAAATCGACCCGGACATCAATCGTCATAAAGAAGACAGTTACAAATCCAGAATCAACCGGCTGTCCTGGATCAATAATATCGAATGGCAATCGGAAAACCAAACCGCATTTTTCAATTCCTTATCTTTTAATAGTTCTGTCAGTTTTTCCAAAGACAAGGTCGATGAGGTACGCTATAATTCTCTCAGCCGGGCCATGGCTGCTCCGAACAGCAATGAAGCAGGTGAACATGACGGCGTCTTTCTGCCCTTTCAATTCGTAGGTACTCAAAAAGTAGACAACCGTCCTTTCGGAGCCTATGTCCGGTTAACGGGTAATTTCAGGTTATTTATAGCCAAAACAAGACAGGAACTGAAAATAGGTACAGACTGGCAGATGGATAAAAATTTCGGAGAAGGACAACTTTACGATCCCCTGCGGCCGGTCAACTACACCTCCATCTCTACACGTCCCCGCCCCTATAACGACATACCGGCAGGACACGACCTATCCTTTTTTGCCGAGGATTATTTTACATTACCGGTCAGTACCCATACCTTGGAAATACAGGCTGGAGTCCGGGCTTCTTCCCTTCTGAATCTACCGAAAGCATATAAACTCCACAACAAATTTTATTTCGATCCACGTGTCAACATGAAATGGCTGTTTCCCGCTTTCTTCATCGGAGACCAGAAACTAAGCTACGAAATAGGAGGAGGGATCGGATGGCATTCCATGATGCCTTCTTTGACTCAATTGTATCCCAATCTGTTATATGAAGACATCATACAACTGAACTATTATCACAACAATCCGGCCTACAGACGTCTGCAGATGATCACTTACATCATCGACCGGACGAACCCCGATTTGTCGGCTGCCCGGAATTTCAAATGGGAAATCCGGGGGAATATAACATACGCTGAAAACAATCTCAGTGTCACCTATTTTAAAGAAAATATGACCTCCGGTTTCCGGACGGGAACCCGGCTGCTACCGCTGGCTTACAAAACATACGATAACAATTCCATCGATGCAACGACTTTAGACGGTCCCCCCGATCTAAGCCAGATGACTTATACACAAGATACCCTGATGTGTATATACGGCATCACGACCAATGGGACAAAACTCCGGAAAACAGGCGTCGAGTTTCAGTTTTCAAGTAAACGGATTCCGGCTTTGGCCACCCGGATCACCATTTCAGGAGCCTACTTCCGGACCGTCTATTCCAATAGTCAGGGTTACTATGAAAGCAGTACCAAGATCATCAACAACCGGCGGTTACCTTATGTCGGCTGGTACACCGATCCCGACGGATACATCAGAAAAAGCTTCAATACAAATTTTATGTTCGACACCCATATTCCCAACCTGAAACTAGGCTTTTCCCTGTCGGCACAATGCCTGTGGTTCAGCAATCAGCAAACGGAATGGAAAAGCGGGATTCCCGAATATTATATAGACAGTCAGGGCAATAGTTATCCTTATACCGAAGAATCCAGCCAGGATATGTATTTGCAATGGCTGAAAAAATCATACAATGAAGCCCTATTCGACCGGAGAATCAGCGAGGCTTTCAATGTCAATTTCAATCTGAAAGTCACAAAACAACTATATAGAGACCGGATCAATCTGGCGCTTTTTGTCAACCGCCTGATCAGCTGTCATCCCGATTACACCTCCAATGGTGTAAAGGTCAGACAGATCGGTCAATCTCCTTATTTTGGTATGGAACTAAATTTTAACATTTAATATTATGAAATCTAAGTACAATCTATTTCAGGCCATTTTATTGGCATTTATCATTCCTTTCACATTCACAGCCTGCGATGATGATGATAAAGCAGTCCCCGAAAGTCAGGTAAGCTGGACGCTGTCACTACCGGAAGATATCGAAAACCCGACCCTATCGGATCTGAAGGTAACCGTCACCAACATCAACACCAACACCCAATACGATGGCAGTGTCAGTATGAACGAACAAACCGTCACCGTCACGGCAACCGTCCCGGAAGGTTTATACCGAATTATTGCAGAGGGAAAAGTCAGCTACTCGATCAGTGGTATCCAGACTCCGACAGTTGCCAATATCCGTGCTTATCAGGAATCGGTAACCATCAGCGGAACGACAGTGACCCTGCCCGCACAGGTCATGTCTTTCTATACCCCCTCTACCAACGGTTTCGTCATTGAAGAGATCTATTTCGCCGGTAGTACGACTCCTACAGGAGACCAATACAGCGCAGACCAATACATCAAAATTTACAACAACTCTTCAGAAGTACTGTATGCCGACGGTCTGGCAATTCTGGAATCGGAATTTATGACCGTAGACAAGCAAGATTATACCCCGGATATTATGGAACAAGGGTTCTCTGTAGACTTCATTTTCGTCATTCCGGGTTCCGGTCAGGATCATCCTGTACAGCCGGGCGAATCCCTGCTATTGGCCCTGGATGCCAGCAATCATACAGAAGCCAATCCCAACTCATTCGATCTGAGTGTTGCAGACTTCGAATTTTATGACGAATCTTCGAACCCCAACTTTCTGGATACAGATAATCCGAAAGTACCCAACCTGGACAAATGGTATTCTTACACAGCTACTTACACCGGCTTACACAACCGGGGATTCCATAGCTATGCCTTAGCCAAAATGGAAACAGACAAAGAAACTTTCCTGGCAAAATATGCCTATACAGCCAATTACACATTCGTTTTTAACGAATATTCATTTCCCATGAAAAAAGAAACCTATTACGTCCCCAATTCCTGGATCATCGATGCCGTCAATCTAAGTGTAGAATCCAAATTCCAGTGGATCGTCACCTCTTCTTCCCTGGATGCCGGCTGGACACACTGTGGTAGCATAGATCACGATCCCAATCGGTACAACAAATCCGTACGGCGGAAAGTCGAATCGACAGTTAACGGACGCAAAATATTACAAGACACCAACAATTCGACAGTAGACTTCGAAGCCGATGCGACCCCGTCTCTGAAAGAATAAACAAATATCCATGAAAAGGAACGGTTATCTATTCATCATATTGTTTTTGTATACGACACCGATCTTAGGAATAGGAAAAGACAACCCGGACAGCCTCCAAGCCGTCCGGGAATGTCTTTCCCCTCTGTTCGCCTTCGGAGAAAAGTCATATGCCAATCCGGCCTTACAACCCTATGCCCGGCAATTCAGTCTCTCTTCTCTCCGGTTAAGCGGAGAATACAAAAATGAAAAGGAAGCCGTTATCGTACAACAAGGGAGCGGATACCGGCAAGGAGTATTCCGGGCCGAAAGTTACCTCCACCTGAATCCCCGAACCACTGTCTGGGGGCATGCCGGATACCGGTCCGGAAAAATCAAATCGGTTTGCTGGAACGAAACTTCCGATTTCGAACTGCTGTACCCATACATTATGGCCGACACAGCCGGAGGCGACCTGAATACCGAATCCTATACATTCTGCGGAGGCTACTCGCGGATCTATAAACGCTTTTCCTGGGGACTCAGCGGAGACTACCGGGCAATGATCGAATACCGGAAAACCGATCCCCGGCCGCGCAATATTGTTTCCGATCTGAAATTGTCGGGAGGTGCTGCCTGGCAGGTCCATACCCGATACCTCATCGGAGCCGCGGTTTACGGAAGGATTTACCGTCAACGGAACAGTATCAAATTCTTTTCGGACCTGGGCGTATCCAAAGTGTATCAAATGCTGGGATTAGGTATGTATAGTACCCGGTTTTCAGACGGAAATACAGGAATACAATACGACGGAGGAAGCATCGGAGGAGGTATCGACCTCGTTCCGCACGACCGGCAAGGCTTTTACGGCAGTGTCCATTTTCACAAGCTGAACATCAAACGAACCATGTTGGCTCACAATTACCTGCCATTGACCCGGTTGGAGGAAAACAGCATCCAGGGCACCTGGGGATGGAAACGGTCTGCCCCGGGACATCAGCAGGGTATCCAACTGGAAGGGCTGTACCATAAACGAAAAGGTACTGAATTTGTCTACGGAGAAGGCAGTAGTAGCAATTATCCGAAAATCAACGATTTGGAACAATACAGCAATAAAATATATGCCTTGTTGTTAAACGGAATATGGGGCTGGGGAAATGAACAGCAGGATATACTATGGGTAGAGCCACGGATCGGTTTCCGCTCTGTCAGCACAGGGTATCTGTCCCCCTCTCTTTCCCTGAAAGATTCCAAATATCAGGGAGGTCTATCCGTTTCATCCCTGCTAATGCTCAGAAAATCATTGTTTCGGATTTCCCTAGCGGGAGACTATTTCGGAACGACAGCCAGCCATTTGGATATTAACCGCTTAAGTTCCGAAAAACTGATCAAAGATGCTGTCCGGCAACAATATGAAAACCTGAAAAGTGATTTCAGCCGCTATGAACTGTCCATCGTATGGAACCGTCCGTTAAACCATACGTTCGCTTTATCCACAGACATCGGCTGGCAACATTGCAGGTTCCGGAACCATAATCATTCTGACCGGATCACGGTCGGCTGCAGTCTTAAATTCTAATTCAATTCAATATGCAGGATAATATCATAGAATGCCAAAACCTGACTCACTACTATGGGAAACGGCTGATATACGAAAATTTAAGTTTTCAGGTTCCCCGGGGTCGTATCCTGGGTTTACTGGGTAAGAACGGAACAGGTAAAACCACAACGATCAATATTCTCAGCGGATATTTACAGCCCCATTCCGGAGAATGCCGGATATTCGGGGAAAATATCCGGAACATGAACCCGCAAACCCGGCAACGGATGGCTTTACTGATCGAAGGGCACGTACAATATACATTTATGACGATCAAAGAAATCGAACGGTTTTATTCCGCCTTCTTTCCGGCCTGGAATAAAGATGCCTACTATGAACTGATGCACAAACTGAAAGTCGCTCCCGGACAAAAAATCTCACGAATGTCCTGTGGCCAGCGTTCACAGGTAGCTTTAGGACTAATCCTCGCCCAAAATGCAGAATTACTCGTTCTGGACGACTTCTCGCTCGGTTTGGATCCCGGTTATCGCCGGCTGTTTATCGAATACCTGAAAGAATACGCTAAAGCCGAATCGAAGACCATTTTCCTGACTTCCCATATCATTCAGGATATGGAACGTCTGATCGACGATTGTATTATCATGGATTATGGAAAAATTCTGATTCAAAAACCGGTAAACGAGTTACTGAACACATTCACCCGTTACTGTTTTACCACCAGGAACGGAGAAGCACAATTACCGGCGGATCCCCAACTCTACAACACCTCCGTAATCCGCGGGCATGCCGAGACTTATTCTTTTCAGGATATGGAATATGTCAAACAGTGGCTGGCACAAAACGGAATCCCACACACTTCTTTGTCCGCTGAAAAAATGAATCTGGAAGACGTTTTTATCGGATTAACCGGAAAATATTGAATTTATGAAAAAAGCAATTTTTTACAAAGAATGGATCAAAACACGCCGTTACTTTCCTATCGCTTTAATCGTATCGGTCATATTCATCATTTACGCCCTGCTTGGGATACAACGAGTGATCAATTTCAGGGGGGTAGCCCATTTATGGGAAATCCTATTGAGCAGGGACGTCGTTTTTATCGAAACTTTGACCTATATCCCCCTATTGGCAGGACTCTTGCTCGCTATTGTCCAATTTGTACCCGAAATGCAGCAAAAACGGCTAAAGCTGACTCTGCATCTTCCATATCCTCAAAACCGGATGCTAATGCTGATGCTGATTGCCGGTCTGAGTGAACTGACCGTCATTTATCTCATCAACTACCTCATCCTGTATGCTTATCTTCAAAACATACTGGCTCCGGAACTAACCGACCGCATCCTGTTGACCTCGCTTCCCTGGTATATTGGCGGTATTACTGCCTATTCCCTGACAAGCTGGATTTGCCTCGAACCGACCTGGAAACGGAAGCTTCTCAACTTTTTTATCAGTTGCGGCATTATACGGATTTTTTTTCTCTCGAATGTTCCTCAGGCATATGACGGATTTATATGGATCCTGCTTCTTTTTACCGGTTTCACATTCATATTGCCTTGGCTATCTGTCACACGCTTTAAAGCCGGAAAACAAGACTGATCATCATTAAAAAATAAAATCAATGGTACGCTACAGTAAAATATTTTTCGTTTTTATCCTCCTTGTCTTATCCTTTTGGCTCATTCCCTGGTTTTACCATTTCATGACCGCCCAGCCAATACGCAATCCTTTCACTCTATACAGCTGCATCATCGATGATTTTGCCTGTCTCGACTACAGTGAAAACAAAGGGATACAATACAAAGACCGGAACGGACATCTTTATTCCGATCGTCAGTTCGACAGCATATTGCCTTTCTTTTATTACCATCAGCTCGCTTCCGACGGCCGTCTGCCGGACAGCCTGAACGGAATAAAACTAACTCCGCAAAAAATAGGATTGACCAATTTCATTTTCAGACAATCCGCTTCGGACATAAATAAAACGGTTCCCCATTTGTATCCGCTATTGGAAGCGATGTCCGGACGGGTAGACCTGCAAATGCCGGGAGACGTATTCCGGCTAAGCGACCGGATCGAATTTATAGATATGACAACCAACACCATTCTGGAAAAGAAAAGTGAAATTTTTACCCAGGCAATGAAAAAGAAAGGCTTCCGTTTTCCGGCCCGGTGTATCGGAGGCAATCCCACTGTAAAAAAGGAGTACGACGAAGGATATTTTCTAACCGATTCGGACCACCGGCTTTTTCATCTGAAACAATTGCGCGGACGTCCTTATTTTCGTCCAATCCCCTTACCCAAGGGAATCGAAATCACACACATCTTCGTAAAAGAATATCCAAACCGTAAATTTTATGCCCTACTGACAGATCAGAAAAATAATCTCTGGGCATTATCCAATCCGGATTATCAGTTATATCCCCTACCGATAGGAAAATACGATCCCCGGCAGGACGATATACAAATTATCGGAGATCTTTTCAACTGGACCGTCAGCATCGACAAAAAAGACGGAGAACATATTTTCGCTCTCGACGCAACGGATTATTCTTTAGTCGATTCCCTGATCTATCCGCAACAAAGCAGCATGGCCTCAAAAATCGGATATTACTTTTTTCCGGCAGAGCTGTCTTTTACCTCGTATGACGATCAATATGTCTATCCCCGGTTGGGAAACTATTCGGTCAAAGCCCTTTGGGTACCTATTCTGCTTATCCTGCTGTTCTTAGGCAAGTACTATAAGAAAAAAACAATTCGTTGAAACTGCGCCTGCTTTCTCCCGTCCCCTGCTTCTCAACGGGAGAAAGCTGGTTTTATCACTAAAATAGAAAAATAGGTAAACGAATGCCCCAATATTTCTTCCCGCACAGAAGAGTAATATTCCTGTCCCGTTCCCACTTGTTCGAAATAATAATAGTGTAATTCAGGATGCCGGGCAATAAAAGGACGCAATACTGCCTCGCCCAAAGGTACTTTCATGATAACGAGCGTACGCTTGGCAACTATAGTTTCCAGCAATTCTTCGACAACCACATCCCCGGGAATTACCAACAGTCGTTCCTGCTGTTTTACCAAATGCAATCCGACAGATGCCCCGGCAGCAATAAAAGCAGGTACACCGGCAATCATCGCAACCGGAAAACCGGCCCGCGCAAGCTGCTCGTACATATAATGAGCAGAAGAATAAAAACAAGCATCCCCTTCAGCTGTAATCCCTACCGATTTTCCTGATCTGACCAATTCCAATACCTCTTCACAAACCCGGTCATAAGCACACAAAGCTTCCTGCCGATCCCGAGACATCGGCACCTGAAATAAACGAATTTTAGTTTCATCGATCTCCAATTGCCGAAGAATATCCAAAGCCCGGGATTTTATCTGTCCTTCGCCGGATTTCGTCCCCGGACAAAAAATAACATCCACCGCATTTAAAGTATTCCATGCTTTTAAAGTAATCAATTCCGGATCTCCCGGTCCCAGCGATATTCCTATAATTTTACCCTTCATACTCTTCAGTTTATCATATCAATCCTAATAGCCGGACAGGCCGTTACAAAAGTCATAAAAAAAATGAACCGGTCAAAATAAAACACAATTCTCTATTCATCCTTTTTTCATTCCGATACGTTCTTTAATAAATTCATCATATCATTCTAATCAAATGCCAACTAACAAACATATGAAAAAGAAACGACTTATTTTCGGAATCATTGCCTTACAATTTATTCTGTTTCCAACATTTGCCCAAGATAAGTTACTTGGAATTCTGAAAACAGAATTACACCAACAAATGCAAGAACTGCAAAAAAAAGAATTTCCTCCTTATCACATGAATTACCGGGTAATAGACAAACATTCCTCTTATGTAGCAGCCTCCTTTGGGGCATTGATGACCCAATCGGCACAACACCAACGCCACCTGGTCACCCAGGTACGAATAGGCAATCCCTCTTTTGATAACTTCCGTAACCGGGACATGGGAGCCATTCCCAGCCAGAATGGGATTGCAGCAACTCCCCTACCCATAGATGACGAGGGGGCAGAAGATGCCATTCGTCAGGCAATCTGGTTCGAAACCTGTAATCGCTACCGCTTTGCCGTCGACTTCTATCAACAAGCTCTGGCTGAACATTCCATTCAGGTAGGGCATGAAGACAAAGCCCCCTGTTTCTCTCCAAACCAAGTAGAAAAATATTACGAAGAACCGTTTTCTTCTGAAAAAATAAAAGTCGATCTGGACAAATGGGCACAAAAAATAAAAGAAATATCCGCCATATTCAATCGTGACGACAAAATCGTCAATGGTAATGCAGCTTTCAAGTACTATGTTGAAAGACGGTATTTTGTCAATACAGAAGGAACCGAAGTAGTCCAAAACCTACCTTATGCCCTTATTCTAGTCAGTGGTACAACCAAGGCAGACGATGGTATGGAACTTCCCCTGTCACTCACCTATTTTGCCCACAATCCGGATTCCCTACCCGATCTCTCGATTATCCTTTCCGAAACCAACCAACTGGTCGACCGTCTGAAAGCATTGCGCGAAGCTCCTGTCGTCGATCCTTTTACCGGACCAGCCCTATTATCAGGAACTGCTGCCGGAGTATTCTTTCACGAAATCTTCGGTCATCGTGTCGAAGGACAACGCATGAAAAGTGAAAAGGACGGCCAAACCTTTAAAAAAATGATCGGACAACAGGTACTACCTCCAACCCTACAAGTATATGACGACCCAACCTGCCAATATTACGCAGGACAACAGCTCAACGGATTCTATAAATATGATGATCAGGGCGTAAAAGCACAACGGGTAAATATCGTTGTGAACGGTATATTAAACGATTTTCTGATGACCCGTACCCCCATCGACGGACATCCCACCAGTAACGGACATGCACGTGCAGAAGGAGGGGCCGATCCCGTATCCCGCCAATCCAACCTAATCATAGAATCCAGTCAACCGAAATCTGACGAAGAAATGCGACAATTATTGATCAACGAAATCAAAAAACAAGGCAAGGAATACGGATATTACTTTACTGAAGTAACCAGCGGATTCACATTTACCGGACGTGAAAATACCAGTGCTTTCAATGTAACCCCCTTGGAGGTCTATAAGGTATATGCAGACGGACGTCCGGATCAATTGGTCAGAGGAGTAAATTTGATCGGAACTCCACTTTCTATGTTTTCCAATATCATCTGTGCCGGCAATAAACATCAAGTATTCTCAGGCATGTGCGGAGCAGAATCCGGCCAAATACCCGTAACAGCTATTGCTCCAATGATATTGGTAAATAAAGTAGAAATGCAACGCAAACCCCAATCCCGAGATATGCTGCCCATTCTCAAAAGACCGGCAAACAACTGATGTGTTCAATCCTAAAAAACAGACAAGATGATGCTAAAGATAAAATCAAGTTATACTTTATTGTTCTGCCTGTTGTGCGGAATAAACTTACTTTCTGCCCAAAACCAAGAAGAGGACAAGCTTATATTTAAAGCCCTTCAAGATGAATTGAACCGCAATAAAAATGAACTGTACCTACCAGGATTCGATAAACCTTTCTTTATCTCATACACATTCAATCGGGCTCATTCATTTGAAATTTCTGCTTCCTTGGGGGCATTGATCAGTTCATTGGAAAGTCCACGTTCTTCCGTCGCTTCCATCCGTTTACTACAAGGGAATTATCACTTAAACAATGAATTCAAATATTATGGTCAGTTTACAGATATACGAATGCCATGCGAGGCAGATTATAACATTATCCGTCGCAACCTCTGGATGGGAACGGATATTGTTTATAAAAATGCACTTCAGGAATATGCCAACAAAACTGCCTATTTCAAGGAAAATCCTATCGCCAAAGGAGAAACCTATCCGGACGACCTGTCAAAAATAAAACCTGTCGTATACCTTCCGGCTAGTAAACCGGCTTTTCATTTCGATCGCCGGAAATGGGAAGACAATTTACGCGAGTTGTCAGCCATTTTTAAAAACTACCCTGATTTCTTCAACTCTTCAGTAAATTTAGGAGGAGCAGAAATTGATATTTACAAACAAACCACAGAAGGTAGCCGTCTCAAACATTCTCAAAGCTATGTTATGCTGTCTGTACAAGCTTCTTTACGAAGTGAGGACGGAATACTATTCGGGGATGTCTGGTCGACCATAGCCAGCAATCCTGATGACCTGCCTGATATAGAAGAGTTGAAAAAACAAATCATCGCCTTTTCCGATAATTTGATACGCTTAAAAAACGCAGAACCGATTTCCGAATATTACTCCGGTCCTATTTTATTCGAAGATGATGCCTGTGAACAAATTTTTTCAGATAATTTATTAAACTACAACTCCTTGTTTGCTAAACGTAAACTCGATGCCCGAGAAAGTGGAAAGACATTGGAGAAACGTATCGGTAAAAAAATCATCGACTCCCGCCTAACAATCAAGAACTATAGTTCGCTGGATAAATATAAAAATATATCTTTGCTGGGTGCATATGAAATTGATGCGGAAGGTGTTGTGCCGGCTCAAGAGATTACTTTAGTTGAAAATGGTATTCTAACCCATTTGCTAAACGGTCGCTATCCGACAAAATACACCACTGAATCCACCGGAAGCTCCAGATATACACTCAGTGTAGGGAGGATTTCATTCACAACAGCTCCCGGGACCCTTCATATTTCGGCTAAAGATGGATTGAAACCGGAAAAAATGAAAAAGGCCCTGATCAAGGCTGCCCGGGAAGAAGGATTAGATTATGCTTATATAGTGCGTAAATTTGCAGGACAGGCCTCATTGGTTTACAAAGTTGATGTAAAAGACGGAAAAGAAACAATGGTACGTGCAGGAAACTTTTCTCCCATTAATTTGCCAAAATTGAAACGATTGTTGGCTATATCTGCAAAAGAAAGAATATCTAACTATATTTTGAATCAAGAGGTACTTACCTCTTTAATCTGTCCTTCAGCTATATTGGTCGAAGATATAGAAATAAATCCGTCGGAGTTGAGAAAAAGTAAAGAACCGGTTTTACTATTTCCGCTAAAACGAGAGTAATGAAAAACATTATTTCCTTCAATTGACTGGTAACAATTGAAGGAAATTACAACCGATCTCTGCAAATTTTCTTTCCGACATAAAGCAAGAAATATGCAGGAAAAAACTTTATTTGAAGAGATACGAAACGGTAATATCGAAATGTTCGGAATACTTTTTAAGAAGTATTTTGGTTCGATGTGTGTCATTGCGAAAAGTTTTATCTCTGACACTCAAGCTGCGGAGGACATTGTACAGGATATCTTCATCCGTTTATGGGAAAAACGCCGGGAATATGAAGAAATTCCCAATTTGCAGGTTTTTCTGTATGTATTGGTAAAAAATCGTTGTATGGATTTTCTCAGGAGTAAAAAAAATACGATTGAATATACTGAAACGGAATTGATATATCAAGCAGAAACTTTCCAAGACCTTGTCCAAGAAGAAGAAATTTGCCGTATTATAGACGATGCCATAGCTCAACTTCCTGTCCAAAGTGCTAAAATCATGAGACTGACATTAGATGGTAAACAAAACAAGGAAATCTCTGAAATTCTAAATATTTCTGTAAATAGTGTTAAAACACTGAAATACAATGCTCTTCACACCATGAGAAGCCGATTAGAAGAAAAATATTATCTCTTATTGTGGTTATTTATAAATAAAATCTAAAAAAGATATTTTTCCATTCATCCTTTTTGCCTCCAGCTACGTTCTATATATGAAAACCTTACAAACAGATATGGGACAACTATCTAAAAACCGAATAAATGTCTTGATTGCCGGCAAGTTTCTGGAGATTCTGAACGAAAGGGAAGAACAAGAACTTGAGGAATGGCTCTCTGCAAATCCTGAAAACCGAAATTTTTACGACAGGATTATGCAAGCCCATGACAACAATGATCGAAACAAATATCTGGAAAGCCTGAAAATAGATGAACGCTGGATACAATTGAAGGCTTACTGTCTCGAATCGACACAAAAATCCAGAAAAATCAACCGATATACCTGGCTGAGCATAGCTGCTTCTATTGTTATTTTCCTCACCATCGGTCTATTTTGGATTACCAACAAACAAAAGGCAGTGGTTCCGGAAATGGTATGCATCACAACCCCTATCCCAGGTTCATCCAAAGCCATGCTGATCACAGCCGACGGCAAACAATACGTACTACAGGATACTTTACAACGAATTACTTTAAGTCAACATGCCCAACTGATCAGCGATGGAAAAAAATTAAGTTATGAGGATGTCCAAACAATTATTCCCGAAATGCCACTGAAAATGAACAGCATTATTGTGCCGCGGGGAGGTGAATATGAACTGGTTCTACCTGATCAAACTAAAGTCTATCTGAACGCCGATTCCCGACTGCGGTTCCCGGATCGATTCGGGAATAACAAACGGGAAGTAGAATTGGAAGGCGAAGCTTATTTCAAAGTAAGCCAAGATAGTCTGCATCCCTTTATTGTCCGGGTGGTTGACCGTATAAACGTAGAAGTATTGGGTACCGAATTCAATATTACCGCCTATCCGGAAGACCCGATCATCGCAACCACCCTGAACCGTGGTGCTGTCCGGATCTCTGACGGAACACAAAATCTGAAACTACATCCGGATCAACAAGCTGTATTTTTTAAAAACAATGGAATGATAGAATGCCGGGAAGTAGATGCCAAAATCTATTCTGCGTGGACGGAAGGACGAATTGTACTTCGCAATGTCACACTGGAAGAATTGATGAACCGAATCAGCCGTTGGTATGATCTCCGAATCAACTGGTACGACGAAGAAATCAAAAATTACCATTTCACAGGGGAAATGCTACGATATGAAAAATTCTCGGAAATCCTGAGTATGTTAGAAAAAGCAACATCCGTACACTTTAATATTATAGGAAATCTGATCGAAATCCGAAAACGATAAATCTGAAAACGATAAAAATAACCTTGACGGGCAGGTCTCCACCTGTCTGAGGAAATTGCATATCCAAACAGAATTCTGAACTACTAATACCTACTACATATGAAAAAACAAATCTTTAAAATGAAAATCCTACGCAACAGTTTGATTTTCTGCCTTATGCTTTTCTTTTCACACGTGAGTATAGCCAGTTCGCAGGTGGT
>ENA-UEPH01001020-UEPH01001020.1-human-gut-metagenome-genome-assembly--contig:-NODE-1020-length-29477-cov-9.559320_pt1 | contig 29477 bp, 35 predicted proteins | sample MGYA00242891_ERZ507898 | MGnify/ENA primary metagenome ERZ507898 (study PRJEB26167, sample SAMN06115411) | human gut metagenome | host: Homo sapiens | place: China:Guizhou | collected 2014-10-15...
AGGTCGGTGAGCATCCACATACCTTCGTCGGCGTGTGCGGCAAGGACAGAAGATGTAATGAATAATGATAATAGGATTCTTTTCATGGTGATGTGCGTTAGAAGAGCATCAAGCGTAGGGACTTTCTTTCCGTTGCAAATCTGATTGATATAGGAGGGAGTCAAGCCGGACCGTGCGGCAAGGGACTTCTGTGTAATATGCTTCTCCTTCAAGAGGAAAGCAAGCCGAACTCCGATATCCAAGAGATCACCTCCTATACAAGATTATAACTGTCAGTGATAATTATGAAATAAAAAGAGAAAAAAATCAAGAGTAAACCGACGGTAAATGTAAAAATTTGCTGTCAGTAATTTTTTTTTATTGACAAAATTTACTAGCAGACATATAATTAAGAAAAAAAGTAACACCGACAGTTAATTGAGAGGGTGAGCAAAGTGACACTGATGGAACTGAGAAAGACGAAGAAGATCTCCCAGAAGAAGCTGGCGGAACAGGTTGGCGTTTCTCAAGCGTACATTTGTGCGCTTGAACGTGGAGATCGAAAGAATCCCAGCGCGACGGTTATTAAAGCAATCGCTAAATCGCTGGGAATCCGCGCTTCCAAAGTGTTGGAGGCATTGGAAGAGGCGGTGTAAAGATGGAAGAAAGGCGATACATCAGCAGCGAAACGGCTGCTCAGTTAATTGGCATAACCCGAAGAAGCGTCAATCGCCAGATAAAAGGCGGTAGGCTTCAAGCGGTGGCAACGCCGACAACCAAAGGCGGCGCAGAGGGGACAGCGAATAGCATACTTCTTGAAGATGTGCTTCAGCAGCTCGATACCCAAGGACGGCTCCTCTGGTACGAAAGCCAGAGCGGGCTATCCACCCAAGTTTCTGCTGCGGACCTTGCGACGTACAAGGAAGCCTTCGGCGAGGAAGGGCTGACCGAGCTGGCAAATCGCCAGCAGGCAGTCATGGCGCTGGACGGCATCCTGAACAGCGGCGAGCGGGGCAGGACGGCGGCGATGGACGCGCTGGCGGGGACGCTGGGTGTGACGAGCCGGACGCTGCGGCGTTGGCACGCGGCATACAAGGAGCGCGGGCTGGCGGCGATCATGGACAAGGTGGAGCGCAGGGACAAGGGGCAGAGCCGGACGTGCTGCCAGTTGGCGCGGGACTTCATCGAGGCGCAGATGTGCGACAATCGGAAGTTTCCGCAGACGCTGGTGCTGGAGCGCCTGCGGGAACGGGCTGCGGAATACGGCGAAAACGCCTGCAACTGCTGCGTGTACTGCGACGGATCGGACGCGCGGCGGGCGCTCAAAATGGCAGACAGGGAGAAATACCCGATCTGCACCATGGCAAGCGGCTCGATGATGATTCCGGCGAATCGTCACGCGGTCAACCGCATCGTGGAAACGATGGATAAGGCACAGATGACCTTCGCCCGATACGGCAAGCGGGCTTGGGAAGCGGCGTACATGCAGAAAACCAAGCGAAGCAAACCGACGATGACCAACGAAGTCTGGTTCGGCGACCATCACAAGATCGACCTGTTTGTGCTGGACGAGAACGACAATCTGGTGCGCCCGTGGATGACGGCTTGGATGGACGCTTGTTCCAAGAAATTCGTCGGCTGGGAGCTGACACTTGAACCGAACAGCGACACGGTTGCCGACAGCTTCTGCCGGGCGGCGGTGTATACGAAGGGCAGCGACGTTCACGGTCTGCCGCGCTACATCTACATCGACAACGGCAAGGATTACCGCAGCCATCGGTTCGAGGGCGAAACGCTGGTGGAAACCGATCTGGGCTGCCTGAACGCTGAATTTTCCGAAAAGGAAGGCTTGCTTCGGGCGCTGGGCGTGGGCGTACACCATGCGCTGCCGTATCGCGGCTGGTCGAAGGACGTGGAACGCGCCTTCGGCACACTGGAAGATTTTGTCCGCGAGTTCCCCGGCTGGTGCGGCGATTCGCCGGAGGAAAGACCCGAAGATAACGGGCGCATCCTCCGCAGGATGAAGGAACGCGGCGAGCTGATGACCTTTGAGACCTTTGCCAAGTGCTTCGCGGAGAAGCTGCTGCCAAAGTACGAAAACCACATCGGCGAGGACGGGCTTTCCCCTGACCAGCGGTATCGCCAAGCGGAAAAGGCGCGCAGCGATACGCCGGACTGGGCGACGATGGCGATCTTCAAAAGCCAAAGCACAAAGCGCGTGGTCACGACGCAGGGCGTGCGGCTCAACAACCAGCTTTTCTGGCATCCTGAAATGGCGGATATCATCAAGGAGCAGGTCACGATCTATTACAACCGGGGCTACAACCCCAGCGTGTCGGTTTTTGCTGGCGGACACTTTGTCTGCGAGGCGGAGCCGGTCGAGCTGATGGCGTTGATCGACCCGGACGAGGAAAGGGTGGCGGCGCACATGGCAGACCAGAAGCGGCAGCAGCGCAAGGTTACGGACAGGCTGGCGTACATCCGGCAATCCACGAAACGGATTACCCGCGAGGCATACGCCGAAGAGATTGACGAACAGCGTCAGCGCATGGCGACGGTCACGTCGTTGGAAGCGGCACGGGCGGGCAAAGCCAAGCAGCAGGTCGCGGACAAGGCTGCAGGGCGGCGCAAGGCTGCATCCGCAGGCGAAAACGCGGTGCGCAGCATGATCGCCGCGAACGGCGAAAAACTGCTGAAAAGAAGCGCGCGTTAAGTGTCACAAAACGGGAGGAAGCATGGAAAAGAAGAAAAAGGCGAAACCGATGACGGCAAGAGAGAAAAAGGAACGCGCGGAAATTCGGAAGGACTTGCGCGAACGGGGAATTTTGCCGCCGAAGAAAAAGCCGTTGAACCGCAAAGTGTTTGCGGAGCGGGCAAAAGAAGCCCTCAAAAAACAGGCTGGCTACACTTTGAACCTGTACCTGCACTGGGCGCTGCTGGAAATGCTGGAAAAACAGGATTACAGCAGACCGGGGGCAATCGTGTACAGCCAAGAAGCGGTTGGAGCGGCGAAAGTTGTGCTGCTGGCGGTCAGACGCATGGAGTTCGAGGAGGAGAAAGCCGGGCAGCGTTTCACAAACGGAGAGCTGTACGAGGCAATCAAAGATATCTACGAGGCGTAAGCCCAAGGTCCAATCCCGTGAAAGCCGGGATCGTCCCCGAAAGGGGGCGCGACGCTCACAGCTTTAGCTGAACAAAGGAGGTTTTCAAATGGATGCGATAATGGGGCTTGCGCTGTTTGGCGCGGGCATGACGGCGGGCGGCGGCTTGATCGTCAGCTACTATAAATCGCTCAAGGGCGTACAGGACAGCGAGCGCAAAATTGCGGCGCGGAACATGGATGCAGCAAGACGCTACAACGAAGCGATGCGCCTTGAGCTGGACAACAAGACGGACTGCCTGAACCGCCTTGAATTGAAGCGCCAGCTGGAAGCAAGCTGGTGCGACGGGTACGAAGCCGGGATGCGCGAAGGTATGCGCGGCGTAACGGTCGGCGATGTGGTGACATTTACCCGCCTGCGCAGAGCGCGGGACAATCGGGCATCCAACGAGTAAGCAAGGAGGAAACACAGATGGAAGCAAGAGAGATTATGGCACGGCGCGCGCCGTCGCTGGAAGAACGCATCAACGCCCTGCGGGATAAGGGCGTGGTCATCGGCGGGACGACCTACCGCTACAATTTCGCGCAGATCAGCGCGGCGACCGGCGTAAGCCGCAGCATGATCAGCATGTTCGCCAACGGCAACATCCGCATCAAGCCGGAGCAGCAGAAGATTCTGGAGGATTGGGTCAGCGACATCGAGCGTCAGGCACAGGAAGAAGCCATCGAAACGGGCGCGGTTGAGGAAACGCCCGCTCCCGCGCCGCAGACCTTCAAGCGCAGTATCGAGCTGTACCAGACCCACGAGTTCACCGAGGCGCTTGGCTTGCTGGAATGGACGCGGGACAACCGGAAGATGTGCGTCATGGTCGGATATCCGGGCATCGGCAAAACGACGGTCATCCGCGAGTTCGCCAAGCGCGTGCCGGATGTGCATGTCATCGTCTGCCGCTCTACGATGCGGATGCGCGACCTGCTGGACAGCATCGCGGAGAGCATCGGCGTAAGCGCCAGCGGAAGCAACGACGAGCGGGTGCGCCGCATCCAGCGCGAGCTGGCGGCGAACCGCGACACGATGCTGATTTTCGACGAAGCCGATCACCTGTACGGCTGGGATGTGAAGAAATTCGAGATTATCCGCCAGCTTTGGGACGAAACGAACACGCCCATCGTGCTGGTCGGACCGCCGAGACTGGAGGAAATCCTGACCCACGGAAGCGGACGGTCGAACCTGTCCCAGCTTTACCGGCGCAAATACGAAATCAAGCTGACCGGCATCAAGCCCGACGAAGTGCGCGCCATCCTCGCGCAGTACGACGTGGAGCCGCGTGTGGCGGCGGAGTTGACGCTGATCGCGACCGATACCAGACACGGCGGCATGGGCAACTTCATCGAAATCTTTGGCATGTGCCTTGAAGCAGCGGCGGGCGGCACGGTCACGCAGGAGATTCTCGCGGGCGCGAAGTGCTACAAATTGCAGGGCTAAGAAGGGGGTGTAAGGATGTTGACGGTCAAGCAAAACGGCGGGCTGCTCATCGTCCGCGACAGCGATGGGCGCATGGTGCGCAAACTGAACGCCGTAGCGGCGGCGAAGGATTGGCTCAAGCTGGGAGCCGCCGAGTTTTACAAGAAATACGGGTTCCGCTTCCAGCCGCGAGGCAGTACGCTGGCAGAAGCGACGAGGCAGATGGGACAATGAACGACAGACCGCCAGACCCGGCTTATCGCAAGATAAGCTATGACCCGTGCAAGCCGGGTGCGCCTCCCGCGTGGAGGCGCGGCGCTTATGGTCAAGGAGGTGAACATGGATACATCGAGCACAATCAAGCGTCTGCTGGGCGAGTATGAGAAGATCCGAACGGAGAACCAGCGGGAAGGACAGCGGCGCGAGCGGGAAATCCGTCAAGGCTTCCCGACTATCGCGGTGCTGCTGGACGAACGGCGCGACCGTCTGACCGGCTCCATCCGCGCGGCGCTGCAAGGGCGCGCCGTGGACGCGGAGAACTTGCAAGGCGAGATGCGCGAGTTGAACGGCAGGATTCGCGCCGAGCTGGCGAAAGCCGGATACCCGGAGGATTATTTGCAGCCCATCTACCGCTGCCCGATCTGCCGGGATACCGGCTATGTCGGCGAACCGGTGCATGAGCTTTGCGCCTGCATGAAGCAGTGCATTATGGACGCGGAGAACGCCGGAGAACACAAGGGCGGGCTGGGCAGGCACAGCTTTGCGCAGTTCGACCTGAATGTTTTCCCGGATATTCCGATTCCCGGCGAAAAGCGCAGCCAGCGCGACCACATGCGGCTGATCTTGCGGGCGGCGCAGAGATACGCGGAGGATTTCCCAGACAACGAAAAGCCGAATCTGATTTTCTTCGGCGCGGCGGGGCTGGGCAAGACCTTCGTCGCCGACTGCATCGCGCAGCGCATCATGGAACGAGCCTATCTGGTGCGCCGGGTGACGGCGTACAGGCTCTGCGAAATCATGCGCAAGAATCAGTTTGACGGCAGCGAGGCGCGCGCCGTGGAGGGCGTGATGGACTGCGACCTGCTCTTTATTGATGACTTGGGAACGGAGCCGCAGACGAAGAACACGAGCGGCTATCTGTTTCAGGTCATCAACGAGCGCAACATGAACGACCGACACACCATTATCAGCACAAACCTGAACCCGGAAAGGATGGAGGGCATGTACGAGCAGCGCGTCGCATCCCGATTGATGGACGTATCCCGCACGACGGCAATCCGCTTTTACGGGGAGGACTTACGACTTAGAAAGTGAGGCACAACATGGCAAGAAGGAAAGTGATCTGCGCGCTCCAGCTGGAAAACTGGCAGCAGGCGGACGACGCGCTGCGGCAGATTGGCGAGGACCGACGCGATTTGGCAGCCATCGAAAACGTGATGAACGAGCGCATCGCCGATGCCAAGGCGGACGCGGAAGCGAAGGGCAGACCCATCAAGGATCACATTGCGATGCTCGAACAGGCACTGCGCGAGTTCGCGATGCTGCACCGGGCAGACCTCGGCAAAGCCAAGAGCCGGACGCTCACGTTTGGCAAGGTCGGGTTCAGACAGAGTACCCGCCTGACCCTGCCGCGCGGCGTAGAGAAGGTCAAGACCATCATCGAAGAACTGCTGCGGCGAGGGATGAAGGAGTGCGTGGTCTACCCGGAGCCGAAGATCGACAAGGACGCGCTGAAAAAGTACAGCGCGGGCGAGATTGCCGAGGTCGGTGCGAAGCTGGAGGTCGAGGATGTTTTCGGCTATGACGTGGATGAAGAAGCACTGGGGCAGCAATAAGGAGGCGGCGGGTATGGCGCTGAAAGTAACGAGTGCCCAGCTTAAAGCCATCTTCGCGTTGAGCCGAAAGCTGGGGATGGACATGGAGGATCTGCACGGTATGGCGTACCGCATCAGCGGCACGGACAGCCTGCGCACCCTGTCCGGCAGGGAAGCCGGGCGGATGATTGAGGAGCTAAAGATGCGCTGCGGTCAGCCGGTCATCAGGACGGGCGGCGGCGCGGGGCGGGCGACGGAAGCCCAGCAGCGGAAGATATTCCGACTGACTTGCGAATTGGGCTGGAACGACCAGCCGGAACGACTGCGCGGGTATATCCGGCGCATGTGCAAGGCGGACGACGTGCGGTTCCTGACGCCTCAGCAGGCGAGTATCATCATTGATGGGCTGACCGCCATGAGAGACGGCGACCGGGCGGAGCGAAAGGCGTAAAGGAGGGCGGCGGATGATTCCAAGCTGGGCGCACGACGTGAAGCCGGAGGACATTACAAACGCGACGATGCTCGATCTGGCGGAACTGCTGGGAACGGAGAACATGCTGACGCTGGTCGAATCGTACAGCGGCATGATTATCTATGTTCCCAAGCTGGACAGCCTGCTGCGAAACATCCGCGACCGCCGCATCCGGCAGGAGTACGATGGAACAAATACGCGGGCACTGGCGCTCAAATATGATGTCAGCGAAAGCTGGGTCAAACGCATCGCGTCGATTGACGAACGCGGAGAAATCCGAGGGCAGACCAGCTTTTTTGACGGCTGAACCCCAAAATCTCTAACACGTGCGTGTAATAAGTACGTCAAAGGACTGGCGCAGAAAACTATGCTACAATGGCTGCAACCGAAAGGCTGCGGCTTTTTTGATTGGGGTGGAAAGAGTGGAGGAATATGTTTTCTGGGCGGTTACGGGAGCCATCGGTTTGCTGATTAGTGCGCTCACGTTTTTCGTCAAACGCGGGATGGATAAGAAGGATGCACGGGACAAGGAACAGGACAAGCGCATCACCGAGGTGGAGGATAAGCTGAACAACGCGATTAACCAGATGCCGTTCCTGTATACGCTGCGCGAGGACTTCATCCGCTCGAACGCACAGCAGAACCAGAAGCTGGACCAGATTATTACACTGCTCATGGAAAAGGAGGGAAGGTAAGATGGATAAGATGGCAATCGCCAGACGTAAGTGTGCGCGCGGCGCGGTGCTGACGCTGCTGTTCGGGAATCCGCGCGCGGCGGTCATGCAGAGGACGCTGGAATACGCGCTCATGCAGGACGATCCGCAGGCGGCGAACGAGATCGGCTCACACATTTACTATCTGGCGGATAAGGGCTATGTCAAATGCTATTTGGGCGACGAGGTTCTCAGCCTCGTACAGGACCCGCCGAGGGAGGCGCTCGTCCGCCTGACCGCTAAGGGCATTGACCTGATGGAAGGCACGCTCGATGACGAGGGCGTGGCTTTCGGCGACCCGATGCGCCAGTAAGAGATGGGACGCAAGCGGGAGCGCACGCGGATCGTCAGCCGCATGGACGAGCTGCCGGACGACATCCGTGTTCAGGTAGAAAGTATGCTGCTGGATAAGACTGTCAGCTACAAGGAGATTGCGGACTGGGCGACGGACAGCGGCTACCCCATCAGCAAAAGCGCCATCGGGCGATATGCCCAGCGCACAGGACGGGCGGCGATGCGGCTGCAATATGCTCGCGAAAATGCGAACGCGATCATCACGGCGATGCAGGAGCATCGGGGACTTGAGCTTTCCGATGCGGCGAACGCACTGGTCATGGACAACCTGATTCAGGTGCTTTCGGACGCATCGGCAGAGGATTATGGGGAAATCCCTCTGCCCAAGCTGATCGAGCTGGTGCTCAAGAACCAGCGCAACGCCGTCTATAAGGAGCGCATGGTGCGTGCCTACGCGAAGGACGTGGAAACCGTGCGCCGCGCGCTGATGGCGGAGCTTACCGAGCAGGTGCGGCATAACCCGGAGCTGCTGGGGCAGCTTGAAAAAGCCAGCCTGACGGCGGCGGAAAAGGTGGTGGAAGCCAGTGAAACGTGAATACAGAGATCATCAGGGGCGCGAGTGGTTCGCGCTGCATGTGCGCACCGGCGAGGAGCGCGACGTGGCACTGGCGGTTTACGGACTGGGCGACGCGGACAGCCTGCTGCCGGTCGAGCATTACACGACACGCGGACAGGAGCGCGAGCGCATCCTCATGCCGGGCTATGTGTTCGTCGGCTGCATTATGACCGCCGATATGTGGCAGAGGCTGCGGCATTTGCGCGGCGTGCTGCGCATCCTCGGCGAACCTTACGAGGCAATCCCGGAGGAGCAGATGACGGCGGTCATGGCGCTATACTGGCACGGCGTACAGGGGACGCAGGTCATCCGGCAAAACGGCGTGACCGAAGTGGTCGGCGGACCGCTGCTGGAAGTGACGCATACGATCACCTGCGCGGACGCAAGGCAGGGCGTGATTACGGTCGCGCTTGACCTGCCGGGCGGCATGCGCGAAGTGACGATGCACGCAACCTTTGAACAAACGGACGATAAGCAGGGCTGAAAGGCGGCGGGTCGAGGATTCCCCACGCCGGAAAGCCCGAACAGACGAGTCGGACGGTACTCCGACAACGCCAGCCAGCCTCGATTCGAGAGCCGGAGGGCGAAGCTATGCCCGAAATTCTTCGGGCTTCATCCGCCAAAGCGGGGCATGACCCGCGCGGCGGTCTGGAAAACCTCCTTTTTTTTCGGTCCCTCCCGCCGAAGGCGTGAGGGGCTGCGCTTGCCATTGCGAGCAATGGCTGCGCTTGTCAGCCTGTGGCTGACCTTACACATGGCAGTACGCAGGACGCGGCGTACTGTCTCTTTTTAGCTTTTTGTAAGCGCGCGTTCAATGTCAAGTTTATAAAGTGGGAAGTCCAGAAACCTCAGGTTTCTGGTGGGGGATTAGAGCCATGCGCCCGCTGTGCGGGAAGAAGCATGGTGAAAATCGGAAATCGCAAGGAGCCGGAACGGCGACTATGCGAGTTTCCCGGACTTGGGGCAAAGCCCCATCGTTCCCTCGTTTCTGAAAGGCGGTGAGAAGATGGCGAAGCGGGAAAATGTGCTGGAAAAGCTGATCGGCAAGACCAAGCGACCGGAAGGAGAGCTGGAAGCCATCGACCGCCGTCTGCATGAAAATACCGCGCGGTGCTTTGACGGGGTTCTAAGCCTTTTGCTCGACAACACCGGCGAATATACCAAGGCGCTCTTGGGCGGCGGACGCGGCAGCATGAAATCCTCGACGGCAAGTCTCGGCATCAGCGCGGGACTGGAGCATGACGAGGATGCCTGCGCGCTGGTGCTGCGCAAGGTTGGAGATACATTGCGCGGCAGTGTCTTTGAGCAGATGCAGTGGGCGATTGACGTGCTGGGACTGGGTGACCACTGGAGAGTGACCGTCAGCCCGATGGAGATCGTCAACGAGCGGACGGGGCAGAAGATTGTTTTCAAGGGCTTGGACGAGCCGAAGAAAATCAAATCCATCAAGCTGCCGTTCGGAAAATATTTCAAATATGTCTGGTTTGAAGAACTCGACGAGTTTGCAGGCGAGGGCGAAATTGAGAATGTGCTGGATTCCGCGATTCGCGGCGGCAAGGCTGCGCTCTGCGTCTGCACCTATAACCCGCCGAAAAGCGCAAATAACTGGGTGAACAAGTGGGCGATAGATCCCGGCAAGAGCGTTTTTGTTCATCACAGCGACTATACGATGGTCCCTGCCGCATGGCTCGGACCGACATTCATCAAGCGCGCGGAGGAGCTGAAAGTGCGCAACCCGCGCGCGTATGAGCATACCTATCTGGGCATTGCGACCGGCGAGGGCGGCGCGGTTTTCAAGGCGCTGCGCATCAAGCCGATTGCCAAGGAGGACAGGCTGCGATTCGAGCTAAAGCCGAACATCGGCATGGACTTCGGCTATGTTGACCCGAACGCCATCGAAAAGACCTACTACGAGGCGGGCGAGCTGCGGACGCTGTACATCTACGAGGAGGTCTATCAAAACGAGATGACGACCAAGCAGATCGCGGCGGCATGTAAGAAGATTGCGCGCCACGGCGAGCTGATCCGCGCGGATAACGCGGCAAAGCAGGTCATCGTCGATTTGCGGACGGACTACGGCATCAACATCACCGGCGTAACGAAAGGCAAGAACTCGCGGCAGACGGGTTATGACTGGCTGCGCGACCTCGACCAGATCGTCATCGACCCGGTGACATGTCCGAATGCGGCGCGTGAGTTTGCCGCGTATGAATACGCGCGGGACAAGGGCGGCGCGCTGGTTGAGCGCTACCCGGACGGCGACGACCACAGCATCGACGCGGTAGCGTATGGCAACCGCGAGCATATTTACAGGAGCAGGCGCACGAGCAACGTGAGCGGAAAGGGGGCGAGGCGCTGATGCAGCCTTATCAGATTGGAAGCACGGACTGGATCAAGCAGGAGCTTGCCGGACTGCTCGGACAGCAGGTGACGCGGGATATTAACGACATCATCCGGCTTTACAGCCTGTACGACGGCGATGGGCAATATTGGCAGGTCGATACCAATGGGCTGGATTACACGCCAACCGTCAAGGTGACGAACATCATCGCGGAGCTGATCGGTAAGGAAGCGCGCTACATGATGGGCGTGGAGCCGGAGCTGCATGTCGTTCCCAAGGATAAGGACAGCAAGGCGGCACAGGCGAATGCGGATATTATCGGCGACTGGCTGACCGCGCTGCTGGAAGAACAGAAGTGGAGCAAGAAGCTGCTGGACGCGGCGAAGGACTGCTTCATTGGCAAGCGTGTCGCGCTCAAGCTCACGGGCAGGCGCGGCGGCAGGCTGGGGATTCAGTTTCGCCCCAGCTTGGAGTTTGTTTTCGACACCGACCCGGAGGACGTGGACAGGCTGACGAAGGTCATCTTCTTCTACCACACGAATGAAAGCACGGACAGGCTCAAGCAGCGCATCTGGCGGCAGAAGTACGAGCTGCGGGACGGGCGCTGCTATTTGACCGAGGGGCTGTATGACGGCACGGGACGGACAATCAGCGAGACCCACAGCGACGAGAACACGGGGCTTGACTTCATCCCGGTCTATGTCATCATCAACGACGGTTTGACCGGCGACATGACGGGCAAGAGCGACGTGGAGCGCCTCTGGGACAATCAAGACGACTATAACCGGCTGAAAAGCGACGACCGCGACGCGCTCAAATTCAATATGTTCCCGCAGCGGGTTTTCCGCGATGCGAATCAGGAAACGATGGACAGGGTGAAGATCGCGCCGGGCTCAACCATCGACGCGCAGACAGATCCCAGCAGCGACCATCAGGTCGATGCGAAAATCCTTGAAGCGCAGTTTTCCTACAACGAGCGCGTCGAGAACGCGTTAAACCGGGACAAGAACGACATGTACAGTCTGCTGTCCGTGCCGAACGTTTCCCTTGAACAGCTCAAGGGCTTTGCGGCATCCGGCAAGGCGATGAAAGCTCTGTACTGGGAGCTGACGACGAGGTGCGAGGAAAAGTGGAACGAATGGGATACGGCGCTTAGGTGGATGGTGCAGGCGCTGGTGAAGATGGCGGGCGTTTACGGCGCGGGCAGCCTGCCCGCGCTTGACTTTACCGTGAGCATCGACCATCGCTATCCCATCGCCGACGACGAGGACGCGGAGCGGACGCTTGATTTGCAGGAGGTCAGCCAGCAGGCGCGCAGCCGGAAGTGCTATATGCGCAAGTGGCATCCCAATGAGGACAGCGATTCCGAACTTGCGCAGATTGTCAGCGAGCAGAAAATGCTGGACGATGGGTTTGAAGATGGAATCCGCGCGGAAATGGTTGAATCCAAATTAGAATGATGATATACTATTGGTAATAAAATGCGTTCCAAGGAGGGCGAAGATCATGCGGAAGATTGCGATTGCGGCCGGGGTAGCCGCACTGTTGTGCGTGGGGAGTGTAGCGGTGGCCGAACCGGCTCAGGTGGATTATGAGAGCATGACCCTTGAGGAAGTCAAGGCGCTTGCAGACGAGGCCAACGCCTACTACAAGGAGCAAACGACGACCGGATCGGAGAAAGCCAAGGAAGCGAAAGGCTTGTTGAGCAGCGCGCTGGAAGAAATGTATCCGGGGCAGACCATCAGCGGGCCGCTTTTCGGTTTTGACGTGAAACGCGAGCGCACGGTTTACACGATTGACGGCTCGTTTACAGCCAAGCTGGAAAAACAGAAAACCACGCATACGGTACACGCCGTGTTTGAGGATGCGGAGGGGCTGAGCCTTACAGAGCTTGTGGTGGACGGCAACACGGCGGACGCGCCGGAAAGGGCGGAGGTCGAACCGACGCAAATGCCGGAAGCAACGGCTGAACCAACCGCTGAGCCGGAAAACAAGAAAGGCTTCAATGACTATGGCGAGCTGCTGGATTTGACGGAGACGGACGGTATCTGCGTGCTCAAGTACAAGATTACGTCGAGCGCAACCAAGAAGATGACGGTTAATCAGAACTATTACACGGTTGTCAATTTCATCAAGGATGGCGGCGGAGACCAGTACGACGAGATTCAATATTGGGCGGTTGCAGATATGCAGGATGGCAGCGAGAGCAAGGTCATCAGCTTTACGGTGTCCAAAGACCTTATCGAAAAGATTAAAGCCGGAACAGTTTTGCCTACGAAAATGGGCGATTATGTGGATGAACTCTGGCTTTTGCCGAGTCTCCGCTAAAAGACAATCAAATCGCAGAAACGCTCCAAACGGGGCGTTTTTTGATTGCTCGAAAAAACGCCCTGTAACGCCCGACGATGCGCGGAGCTAAAATTCCACGACGAAAAGCGCGAACGCGCAGGAAACGCGCGTTAAACGCGACAGACGCGCAAGAGGAAAGGAGCGAGCGGCGGCATGGCGCAGGGGATGACCTACAAGGACTTTGAAGCGCGCATGGCTGCCGCCCGCGCGGCGCATTTGAAGAACATCGACATCACCGGCAAGAAGATTCAGGGCATCTACACACAGGCAGCGCGAGACTTGGCGAAGCGGGCGGAAGCGACCAGGGCGGGAACGCTGACCGAGCGATGGGTGAAGGATTACCGGAAAGCGCTTGAAAAGCGCATCGAGCAGATGCGCGGCGAGCTGGGCGGCACGATCCTCTCCGGCATGCGCAAGTCGGCAGGACTGCCGGGGGATACGGTGGAAGGGTGGCTGAACGACGCGCTGGCGATGGTCGGCGCGGACGGGAGCTTTACCGGCACATTTTCCCGAACGCCGGACGCGGCGCTGCGGATGCTGATCGACGGGCGGATGTACCGCGACGGAAAAAGCCTGTCGCGCCGGATATGGAACCGCACCGACCAGCTGCAAGGCAGCATTGAAGATATTCTGACGCAGGGGATTGCCCAGCATCGCAGCGCACTGCAAATCGCGCAGGACTTGGAGGCGTATGTCAGCCCGAAAGCGAAAATGCCGGTCAGCTGGCTGACGCTTTACCCGGATATCCCCTTTGACCGGCAGATCGACTACAACGCGCAAAGATTGGCGCGCACGGCGATCAACCACGCATACTGGGCGGCGAACATGGCGGCGGCGAAGGCGAACCCGTTTTGTCGAGCGATGCACTGGCAGCTCAGCCCCAGCCACTACGAGCGGCAGGTCGCCCGATTTGGAGAAGATATCTGCGATACATACGCCAGTCACGACGAAGGACTGGGGCGCGGAAACTTCCCGATTGACAACGTACCCATGCCGCATGCGCAGTGCCTTTGCGCGACGTGGCAGGTCGTGCCGGAGCTTTCGGACGTGTCAGATCGGCTCGGCGCGTGGGTGGACGGCGGCGAGGATGCGGAGCTGGATGCGGCGTTCGGAGAATGGAAAGTCGGAAAACCTGCCTTGACCCGCATTGAGATGAAAGCGGCGGCGAACGAAGAAACGTCGGTTAAAATCAGAAAGCTGGCGGATATTAACCTGAATCTGCTTGAGGAAAAGTTTGGAAAGATTCGGACGAGCGAAACCATCCTGACCGAAGAACGAGCGGCGCACATCCAAGAACGACATCCCGAAGATTATGCGCTGTTTGAAAAGTACGGCGTTCAGACGATTCGGGAACCCGATTTGATTCTGGTGGACGAAAAGCACGAAGGAACGGTCCTTATGATTCGGAAAACGAAGGACACGAATTTGAACGCCATTGTGCGGCTCGTGTTGCCGGGTGAGGATGAAAAGAGGAAAAACTCCGTCATGACGTTCTACCGAATCCGGGATAAGAACGTGGAGAAACTGAAAAAGAAAAGCGAGATTCTTTACAGCAAAGAATAGAAATGATATAATAGACATAGGATAGCCGAGCATTTGAAGTAGAGATTGTGCTGCTACACACCCTCTGGGTCAAAAGAAATGCGGGAAGGGGCACACCCGCCGGATGCAAGGCTAAGGGGATGGGCGAAAGCCCGCCCCTTTCCTTTTATATCAAATATTCTGAGCGCACCCGCAAGGGCGCGCTTTTTACATACCAAAAATTTTGACAGGAGGACGAAAAAATGTTTAACCCCTTTCGCATGTTTTGTTTTGCCCCTGACGGTGTGCCGGATGGCGCGCCTGCTGCCGACGCTGAAAACGAGCAGGAGCAGTATGATGACCAGCAGCCTGAAACGACCAAGCAGACCGGGGACGCTGCGGCGAAAGCAGCGCAGACGGCTGCACCCGCTGGCAAGGAGCAGCCTGTCCCGAAGGATGAACCCAAGAAGGACGACAAGGCGGACGACCTCGCGGCGCGCGTTGTGACAGCGAACGCGCGCGCGATGCAGGCGGAATTGCGAACGGCTGCGGCGCTGGCGGGCGTGCCGAAGGAACGCATCCCGTATGTGCTGCGCATGTGCGATACGGAGAGCATCGATCTCGACGCGGCGGATGCGCAGGACAAGCTCGACGCGGCGGTCGCCAAGGTACTGGAAGCCGTGCCGGAGCTGTGCGGCGGCGCGGGTACGGGCAGCACGGGCAATTTTGCCCGCAGAAACGGCAATGCAGAGGACGCGCTCGACGCAAAGATTCGGGAGAACATTATGGGCGCTTATTAAGAGCGGGAAAGAGAGGAAAAGAAGATGGCGAACAACATTGAAAAGGTTGACCTGATTCAGAAAATGCTGGATAAGGCGATGGTTCAGGGCGCTGTGACCGGCTTCATGGAAGCAAACGCCGGTCCCGTTAAGTACAACGGCGGCGATGAAATCAAAATTCCGTCCATTGCGATGGATGGGCTCAAGGACTACGACCGACAGCTCGGCTTCGCGGAGGGCGACGTGACGCTGGTCTATCAGACCGAGAGGCTGACGCAGGACCGAGGCACCGGCTTTACCGTGGATGAAATGGAAGTGGACGAAAGCGGCGTTCTCGACCTGATGAGCCTGCTGGCGGGCGAGTTCCAGCGCACGCGGGTCGTGCCGGAGGTGGACAGCTACCGCCTGAGCAAGATTGCGAAGCTGGTCGGCAAGGATCGTCGAAGCGCATATACAGCGGCGGCTAATTCGGTCTACAAGGAATTGCAGAACGATATCGGCGGTGTGCGCGACGCAGTGGGCAGCGACGTTCCGCTGGTTGTGATTCTTTCCAGCACGATTGCCACGATGCTTTCCACGAGCACGGAGATCTCCAAGAAGCTCGACGTGACCAACTTCAAGCGCGGCGAGATCGAAACCCGCGTGAAGGTGATCGACGAGGTACCGATCCTGCCCGCGCCGACCGCGCGCATGAACAGCCGCATCACCATCAACAAGGCGGATAAGGGCGGCTATGCCAAGGCGGAGGGCGCGCAGGCAATCAACTGGATTATCTGCCCGCGTTCCGCGCCGATTGCGGTTTCCAAGACCGATAAGATGCGCCTGTTCGACCCGGAAACGTGGCAGAAGGCGCGCGCGTGGCACCTTGACTATCGCAAGTTCCATGAACTTTGGATTCCGAAGAATAAGCTCGACGGCTTCCGCGTGAGCCTTGCGGCGAAGGATACGACACTGGATGGGGAGGGTTAAACGATGCTGACGACGAGGGAGAGCTTCAGCTTGAACGCGGACATCCGCGACGCGGCGAATAATCAGAAGGTGATGCTGCATGCGACGTACAGCACCACGTCGCTCAGCCTGAACCTTGACGTGCTGGACGCGGGCTATGTTGCCGAGAACGACGAGAGCGTGCAGGCGGACGTGAAAGCGTTCCTGCTGGAAGCCTGCAAGCGCGCTGCCTGCGTCGGGCTTCCGTGCAGGACGGTGGCGGGCAATGACTGACCTTGAACGGCTCAAGCTGCTGACCGAAGAGCTTGACGCGCCGGGCGGGAACACGGAAACGGGCTGCGGCTGTATGTCGCCGCCCGCATCCGCCAGGATGTATACGGACGCGCAGCTTGCGATGCTGCTGGAGCTGCACGAGGGCGACGTGCGCCGCGCGGCGTATGACGTGCTGATCCGCAAGGCGGAGAACTCGGCGGTGCGGCTGTCGGGCGGCACGGAGCTGCCGGATCAGCGCGCCTACTGGCTGGGCAGAGCTCGGAGCGTGCGCCCGAACGGGACGAAACCGGCAGGAAGGGCGGACGGCACATGATGAGCGGCTTTGCAATGCGGCAGGCGGAAGCGACGTTCCGGCGCGCGCTGGCGGCGTATGGCGCGGTCTGCGTGCCGGTTTGGCGCGTGCAGCGGGACGCGAACGGCGTGCCGATAGGCGGCGCGCAGAAGATCGGCTGCGTGTACGGCGTGCGCTATGAGCGCGGTCAGACCGCCAATGTGCTGGTGGATATTCCCGGCGTAATCGCCCGGATGGACGCGCCGAGGTTGTGCTGTACCCTCGGCGATACGGCGCGGAGCTTGCAGGAGGGCGACGGGCTGAACATCACGGGCAGATGGTACACGGTGCTGCACGCCGACGTGCAGATGGGCATCCTCTGCGACGTGGTGCTGAAAGAGGGCGAGCCGGATGGGATTGAAAATTGACGCGAAGGATTTTCTCACGAATATGTCCGCCATCAAGCAGCGCAGCATGTTCGCCGCCGAGAAGGTCGGGCAGAACGCGGCGGCGCGCATGGAGGGAGAAGCCAAGCGCAACGCCAGATGGACAGACAGGACGGGGCTTGCGCGCCAGACCATCACCGGCTACTCCGGCTGGCAGGGCAAAAAGCTGCGCATGGGCATATCCGGCAACATGGAATACAGCGCGTATCTGGAGCTGGGGCATGAAGGTAGGTTCGCGATTCTCTGGGCGACCGTGCAGGCGAACGTGCAGAAAATCATGGACGACTCGCGGAAGGTGGTCAGATAGATGGATGCATGCCAGCGGACGATGGAACATTTAACTGCATCCGGCATTTTGACCTATAAGCCCGGCGTGGCGACCGGCAAGTGCCGCGCGCCGTATGTGGTCGTTCGAGGAGGCGGCGCATACGCGCGCGGTATGTCCGGCGCGGCGGGAATCGGTTATCGGACGGTGACGCTGTACTGTTTTGTGCCGCGTGTGAGCGGCGACCTGTCCGCTTTCGTGGCGGAGGTTAGGCGGATCATGCGCGAGCTGAAAAGCCAGCTTCGACCGACGGGCAACGAGGGCATCGAGATGCTGGAAGAAGATTTTGACGCGCGCAGCCAGACGCTTGAATATCAGGCTCTGCGCGCGACTTTGTAAGGAGGAGCTTATGGCAAGCGAAAAGATTGTACAGATTCCGCTGGCGAACGTCGCCCGCGTGGAACTGGTGACGGAGGAAACCACGCCCAAGACCTATGTGGTCGATACCGCCAACGAGATGAAGCTGGAAGCCTTTGTCTCGGAAGGCGAAGAAAAAGAGCTGCGCAAATTGAACAGGCTGCTGGCGCAGCTCAAGACGGAGGATCTGACGAAGGGCTATGACCTGACCATGAAGGATATGGTCATGAGTCCGCCCGTGTTTGCGCTGGTGGACGGCGGCGTGAGTACGACCGGCGCGGAGGGCAAGTTTGAAGGATACACGGGTCCGAAGATGGGCGAAGTGGTGAACCGAACGCCCTTCACGGTCAACATCTACACTGAGGAGAAGGACGGCGACGGAGAGACGACGGGTTATTTGAAATTCACCTGCAAGCACTGCAAGGGAACGCCCGCCGATATCGAAATCAAGGACGGCGATTTCTTCGCGCCGGAGTATAAGCTCAAAAGCAGACCGAAGATCGGCGAATCGCCCATCGCCATCACGCCGCTGGACGAACTGCCGACCTAAGAACTGCGTCAAAGGACAGCAAGCGAATAAAGCCCTATAATGGGGCTATCCAACAAAAGGAGGTTTTCACAGTATGGCATCCACGAAAAAGGACACGCACATCACCAACCTTGCCGCGCTGGAAAAGGCGGCGAACGGCGAGATCGTCACGCTGCCGGGCTGGACGGTGGAGCAGCCGTTTGTGGCAAGGCTCAAGCGCGCCAGCCTAACGGGTATGATCCGCGCGGGCAAGATTCCCAACCCGCTGATCGCGGCGGCGCAGAAGCTCTACGAAGGACTGAACAAGAGCCGCGCAAACGCGACTTTTGAGGAGACGGCGAAGGTTATGCGTCTTGTCGTCGAAGAAGCGCTCGCCGAGCCGACGATGGAGCAGCTGAAAGCGGCAGGACTTGACCTGACCGAAGAACAGGCGGATCAAATCTATCTGTACGCCATCAAGGGGGCAAAAGTGCTGGAAGCCTTTCGTTCTCAGCCCGCAAATCGTCAGCCTGATCCATCTGGCGACGACGTACAAGCAGCGCCCCAGCAGCCTGATGGGGATTGAGGACGAGTACGCGGCGTTCTGCCTCGACGAAACCTGTCTTTTTATGATTCAACAGGCACGGGAAAAGCGCGAGCCGGACTTTGGCAGACCGGCGCGGCTGGAAAAGCAGAAGGGCAGGCAGAACACGACGACCAACGCCGAGGCGGCGGAGATGATTCGTCGGCTGATGGGTTGACACACTGACGGAGCGGGTGCTCCGTCAGCTTTTTCTTTCCAAGGTTTTTGGAGATGACCGAAGCGAGACGGTCATTTCCAAAGACCTTTTTTGATTGCCAAAAAGCGGATTCAGGCTGCAAAGGAGGTGAGTCGGATGAGCATGGGCATGAATATCAGCGCGGGTACGATCATGGCGTACATGGATTTGGACATGTCCAGCTTCAACAGTGCCATCGACACAGCAGGTGAGCAGCTCTCCGGCTTTGCCTCCGGCGGTGTGGCGGGCGCGCTGGGGTCCATCGGCGCGGCGGCGGAAACGGCAGGACGCGCGCTGACCATGCACATCACGGGCAAACTGCTCGACGTGGGGCAGGCGGCTTTACAGGTCGGCATGGATTTTGACGCGAGCATGTCGAACGTCTACGGCTTGATGTCGTCGCTGAATCTGTCGCAGGCACAGATGGATGCGCTGCGCGATACGGCGCGCGAGATGGGCGCGACGACCAAATTCAGCGCCAGCGAAGCTGCCGACGCGATGGGTTATATGGCGCTGGCAGGCTGGGACGATGCGCAGGTCATTGCCGGTATTCCGGGCGTATTGAATCTGGCGGCTGCCGCCAACATGGATCTGGCGAAAGCCTCGGATATCGTGACCGATACGATGACTCCGTTCGGCATGGCGGCGGAGCGTGCGGGCGAGGCTGCCGATGTTTTTGCCTATGCGCAGGCGAACAGCAACACGACGGTCGAGGCGCTGGGCGAGGCGATGAAGTACGCCGCGCCGACTGCGGACGCTTTCGGCATGACCTTGCAGGATACCGCAGCAGCGATGGGCGTGCTGGCGAACGCGGGCATCAAGGGCAGTCAGGGTGGTACGACGCTGAACGCGATGCTGCGCGACATGAAGAACAACGCCAAGAACGGCGCAATCGCTATCGGCAAAACCAAAGTCGCGCTGACCAACGCAGACGGAAGCTATCGCTCGTATGCCGCTATCATCCGCGATATCGACAAGGCGACCAGCAGCATGACCGCCAGCCAGCGCGACGCGGCACTGGGCGCAATCTTCGGCGACGAGTCACTCAAGGGTATTCTGGCGACGCTCAAGCAGGGACCCGACGCGCTGGACGCGATGACCGAGGGCATGTATGCCTGCGGCGGCGCGGCAGAAGATATGGCTGCCACGATGGGCGACAACCTCAAGGGCGATCTGGCGATCCTTGAAAGCGGCGCGCAGGACATGGCGATTGCGCTGTCCGACTGGCTGATGCCTGCCGCGCGCGGCGTGGTGCAAGGCATTACCGATATGATCGGCAAGTTCAACGCGCTGGACGACGGCACGAAGAATACCATTTTCCGCATCGGCGCGATGGCGGCTGCGGCGGGTCCTCTGCTGCTGAACGGCGGCAAGGTTCTGACGCTGCTCTCCGGTGTGAACCCGCTCGTGGTCGGGCTGGGTGCGGCGGCTGTGCTGGCGTATACGCACAGCGACGCTTTGCAGGGCATGGTCGCCAAGCTGGGCGACGGCGTGACGGCGTTCGGCGCGGCGTTGGAAAGCGGCGCAGGATTCACGGCGGCGTTCTCTGCGGGGCTGACGGCTGCCTTTGGCGAGGAAGCGGCGGGCAAGGTACTCGGCGCGATTGAAGGCATCAAAACTGCCATTTCGACAGTGGGCGACGTACTGACCACGGTCACGGATGCGGTCGGCACGTTCTTCGGGTCGCTGTTCGACGGAGAAGGGCTGAAACAGAGCTGGGACAACGCGGCGGCGGTCATTTCCGGCTATGACTGGACGGCGCTGGGAACGTCGATTCTTTCCGGCGTAACGGGCGCGCTCGACGCGGCGGGCGAATGGCTCAAGAACATCTTCACGGCAGGCTTGACGGCGGCGAAGGGCGTGAACTGGTTCGAGCTGGGTACATCCATCCACGACAGCATCCAGACGATTCTGGATACCGCAGGCGGCTGGCTGAAAAGCCTGTTTGAAGCGGGCAAGACGGCGGCGGGCGAAATCAGCTGGGCGGATATCGGCACGGCGATATGGAACGGTGTGACCAGCGTGCTGGATATGGCGGGCAGTTTCCTGTCCGGGCTGTTTGGGCTGGGCAAGGATTCGGCGATTGCCAATGTGGACTGGAGCGCCATCGGCACGGCGATTTGGAATGGCGTGACCGGCGTGATCGACGCGGCGGGCAGCTGGCTTTCGAGCCTGTTCGGATTCGGCAAGAGTGCCGCCGAGGGGCTGTCATGGGACGAGGTCGGAACAGCTATCCAGACAGGCGTTGAAACGGTGCTGGACACGGCGGGCAGTTGGCTGTCAGCCGGATTCGATGCAGCCAAGACCTATGTAGCAGGGATTCCGTGGAACGAGGTCGGAACAGCTATTCAGACGGGTGTTGGAGCGATACTGGACACGGCAGGCTGTTGGCTGTCTGCCGGATTCGATGCAGCCAAGACCTATGCAGCAGGGATTCCATGGAATGAAGTCGGAACGGCTATCCAGACGGGCGTTGGAACCGTGCTGGATACAGCGGGCAGTTGGCTGTCATCCGGATTCGATGCGGCCAAGACCTATGTAGCAGGGATTCCGTGGAACGAGGTCGGAACCGCCATCAAGGGCGGCGTTGAAACCGTTCTGGATGCGGCGGGCGCGTGGCTGTCAGCCGGCTTTGAAGCCGCCAAGACGGCAATCTCTGGCATTGACTGGGGCGGCGTCGGCAGCACGATTTCCAGCGGCATCAGCGGCGCGATAGACGGACTGGCGAAGCTCGGAAGCGGTATTTGGGATACCATCACCGGCTGGTTTGGCGGCGGCGACGAGGAAAAGGCGAAGGGCGACGCCAAGACCAGCGGCGGCAATCTGACGACCGGCATGGAAACCGGCATCACCGAGGGCAGCGCGGCGGTCACGACGGCGGCGACCAATGCGGCAAGCTCGGCGATGACGGCAGCGGCGCAGACGCTGACGGCGGAGAGCGGCACGACCATTACGGAAACGTGGGTCGGCGGCATGGTGACGGGAATCGCCAATCAAAACCCGATTCTGACGCTGGGCGTGCAGACGCTCGGCGATAATGCGGTGACGACAGCGACCGATACCCTGACGGCGGACGCGGGCAAGACCATCGCCAACAGCTTTGTCGGCGGTATCTGCTCGGCGGTCGCCGTGGCGGGTTCCATCCTGAACGTGCAGATGCAGACGACGGCGGGCGATGCAGCCGCCAAGGCGAGCGCGGCGCTGTCGTATACCCAAGGCTATGACATCGGCGTGAACATGGTGCGCGGCATCACTGCGGGCGTGCGAAGCACGTCGGGCGAGCTGTACAGCCAGATGGTGCAGATGGCGCGCACGGCGGTCAGCCGGACGAAGAACGCGCTGCGCATCCATTCGCCCTCCGGCGTGTTTGCCGACGAGGTCGGCGCATGGATTCCGAGCGGTATCGGCGAGGGCGTGCTCAGCCATGCGGACGACGCGCTGGGTCCGCTGGAAGAAGTGCGCGCGAGCATGGTAGATACCATGACGGGCGCGCTTTCCGGCGTGGATACCGGCTGGTCGGATGCGCCGTGGAATCAGGGCGGAGGCGGCGGGCGAGCTGTGACGGTGACGATCAACGTGACGGGCGACTGGCACGTCAAAAGCGAACAGGAGAAACAGGAGATCATTTCCGAGTTGGGCGAACGGGTCAGAGAGGAGCTGAGGGGGTTGTGATTGTACAGGGAGAAAGTCCACTGTTTTCCTTCAACGGGAAACACTGCGACGACTTTGATGTGACGTTTCTGCCATCCGCCTATCCGCTCATTCCGGCGCAGAGCATCCCGCAGACAAGCGTCGGCGGGCGGCACGGCACGCTGCGCTGGAGGGGGCGGACGTTCAGCCCCAAGCGGCTCAAGGGCAAACTCTATTTCCTGAATACATCGGGCGACGATACGCCCATCCCGACCGACGAGCTGCTCCGGCGCGCGAGCGATGTGACGGCGTGGCTCTGCGGGACGGACGGGCGCGGCAAGCTGATTCTGGACGCACTGCCGGATCGGTATTTCATCGCGGAGGTCAGCGACGAAGCGGCACTGATGGATGACGACTGGGCAAGCGGTGAGGCGGCAATCGCGTTCACCTGCCAGCCGTTCGCTTACGCCGTCAGCGAGGACGGCGTGACGGTTCAGACGAGCGCCAACGCGGCAAAAAGCGCGGCGCTCGGCGTTCAGGGAAACACCGAAACCATGCTCGCGTTCCGTGTCACATGTGCATCCGGCACGATGAACACGGCGACGGTGGAAACGCCGACCTGCCGGTTTGACTTCACGGGGCTGGGGATGACGGCGGGCGAAACGCTGGTCGCGCGGTATGCGCAGGAGGATATCCTGCTGCTTGAAATTGAGGGCGTGGACGGCGGCATGCGCTCGGCGATGGCGATGCGGACGACGGACAGCGACGACGACCTGCTGCTGTCGCCGGGGAAGAACGCGGTAACAGTCAAGACGGAAAAGGCGTGCAGCGTCGAGCTGACGGCAAGGGGCAGATACCTATGAGATACCCAAGAATCTATGACCTGAATCTGAGATGCACGGGCGAACTGCGGACGGCGGAGATCACCGACCTGAAGCTCAAGGACACGCCGCTTTCCTGCGTGACCGTGACCGTGCCGACGAAAGATATCGGCTCGTTTGGCTATCGGCAGTTCGTAGAAATCTTCGACGCGGCAGGCAAACGAATTGACCTGTTCCGCGTGACGGAGATTCCCAAGGGCGTATACGGCAGGGCAGGCACGAAGAAGCTCAAATGCGATCAGGTGCTTTGCACGCTTTCGGACGATATCACGCCGACCTACATGCAGATCGGCGGCAACGGGCAGCCATTGGAAAGCTGTATCCGGCAGGTGCTGGCGTGCCAGCAGACAGCGCGCTGGAAGCTGGGGCGCTGCGACTTTGCGACGCTCTACGAGTACAGCTTTGCGAGCGAAGGACTGCTTTCGGCGCTGCTCAAGCTGATTGAGCCGATCCCAGATGCACTGATGACGACGGACACAACGAGCTACCCGTGGACGCTGAACGTCGTGCGGGCGGACGATACCGACGCGACGGAGCTGCGGTACAGCCGGAACATGGAGGAAATCACCGAGGAAGTCCTCGACACGAACTTTGCGACACGGCTCTATCCGCTGGGCTATGGTGAGGGCGTGAACCAACTGAACATCAAGAGCGTGAACGGCGGTATGGCGTACATCGACAGCCCGACGCAGGCACTCTGGGGCGTGGTCAGCAAGCCGTATGTGGATACGACCATCACCGACGCGGCGACGCTGCTGGCGCAAGGGCACGCGGCGCTTGAGCTGTGCTGCAATCCCCATGTCAGTTATAGTATAACATGTAAAGATATATCAATCCTGACAGGAGAGAAGATGGATGCTTTTTACGCGGGACGCATGGCTCGAATCATCTACCTCGATTATGAGCTGACGATTCGTGCGCGGGTGCGGGAAATCCACTATCCCAAGCCCATCACAGAGCCTTGGAACGCGAAGCTGACCATCGCCAACCGCAGCGCGGACGTGGCTTCTGTCATCGCTCAGCTTCAAAGGATCTCGCGCATCGAGCAGCTCTACGGGCAGGGCAGCACGACGTTCTACTCCGGCGGCATCGAGCAGAACGCCGACAAGGACACGCCTGCCGAGGGGGATATCTACATCCCGGCCGACATGGTACATATCAACGCCATCATGCTGAAGGTCACGTTGTCGAGCTTTCGCGCGGACAGCAAGGGCGCAAAGGGAGGCGGCGGGACGGTGACGACGACGCAGGCCAGCGGAGGCGGTACGCAGACCAGCGAAGCGGGCGGCGGCGCGACACTGACCGTCGAGAAGCGAACGGTATCCGAGGTGAAGATGACGGGTTCGCCCATGCAGGATGGGGCGGTCGACGCGCATACGGGCTTTGCGAAAACGTCCGGCGGCGACAACATGTCGGAGACGGACGGCGCGAGCGGCTCGACCGGCTCTGGGGGCGGCGGCAACACCGGCGTCAGTCGAAACGAAGGCGGCGCGATGACCTCGACGGACGAAGCAGGGAAGCATTCTCACGGCTCTAACAACACACACCGGCACACTTTTGACGGCGTTTCCGTCGGCAAGACGGGGTATACAAGCTACAACGGCGCGGGCAGCACGACCAGCACCGGCGCGCACAGCCACGGCATGGGTCACTGGCACAGCTTTGACAGTCACACGCACGGTCTCGGCGGCCACCGGCACGGCATGATTCATCGGCATGAATTTTCGCACTATCACCAGATGAATATCAGCCTGCTGGTTCCATCTCAGACGCTCAATCTGCCGGAACATCGGCACAGCGTAAACATTCCGGCGCATACGCATGACGTGACCCTTCCGGAGCACCTGCATGGGATTGAATACGGCATCTATTCCGGGCCGATGACGAGCGCATACACGGTCGAGGTTGACGGGAAAGAGGTGCCGGGCAGCGCCTTTGAAAATGGCGTCGTCGATATTGCACCGTATCTTTCCACAGACGCAGACGGGAGAATCAGCCGGGGAACATTCCACAGCTTTGCCGTGCGCCCGAAGCCCCAGAGCGGAAACGCGCAGGGACTGGCACACATTCGCGCGAGCTGGAGCGCGCAGGTTTTTATATCCTGCCAGACGGGCAGGCAGTATTGAGGAGGAGAAGATGGACGGATGGAAGATTCGCCGCGCGGTCGATCTGCAGGAGGATTCGCCGCCGGTGGAACGGCTGAGGGTGCTGGCGACGCTTTCGAGCCGTCAGGCGCACGATTTTGTGATCGTGGTTCTGGACGGCGACAAGCCCGCCGATCTGACCGGGATGCAGCCGTGGCTGAGCATGATCCTGCCGGGACGCGCAAGCCTGCAAAAGCAGATGGGCAAGGTGCAGGCCAACGTGGTATCTGTGACGCTGCCGAAGATCGGTTACGCAGAGCGGGGCGACGTGTCGATTATCCTGTCGCTGATGGATAAGGACGGGCAGACGCAAATCCCGCTTTATGGTTGCGTGATGCGGGTGATGGAGGACAGCACGGACACGATTATCGACGAGGGGAATGTGATTCCGTCGCTTGCCGAGCTTTTGGCGCAGTTTGACGCTTGCAAGGCGGCGGCAGGCGCGGCGAACACGGCTGCCGGAAAGGCCATTTCCGCTGCGAGCAGCGCGCAGAAGGTTACAAGCAACGTGCAAAAGAAGCTCGACAACGGTGAATTTGTCGGCGCGCAAGGTCCGAAAGGCGAGAAAGGCGACACCGGCGTGCAGGGGGCGAGGGGCGAAAAAGGCGACACCGGCGAGCGGGGGCCGCAGGGCGAGACCGGAGCCACCGGTCCGCAGGGGCCGAAGGGCGATCCCGGCAGCATCGACAACCTCGCGGAGAATGTGGCGCTTGAGATCGCCAAGTATAATTTTGGCCAGCCGTACAACCTGCTGGACAACAGCGATTTTGTCCACCCGATTGCGCAGGCGGGCGTGAACGGGGCGCACGGCGCGACCGGGTATGCTGTGGATCGCTGGAATCGGACGAGCGGCGCGACGGTTTCACAGGCGGCAGACGGGCTGAAAATCGTGTCGGACAAAACGAGCTGGACGGCGGGCATTCAGCAGAAGATTGAGGCGAAACGGTTTGCCGACGTGATGACGTTTGCGGTGCGCGGCGTTTTCCCGGTGGCGTGCCGACTGTTTGTCTACATCGGAAGCGGCACGACGAATTTTGGCACAGCGTATTTTCAGGGCGACGCGGCGGAACGCACGCTGGTGCTGAAGCTGACAAAGCCGGATGGCCTGACCGGGGACGAGGTGGTGAACGTGTACATTTCGCCGGACACAGGCAGTACCGGCACGGCGGCGGTCGTCCGCTGGGCGGCGCTCTACGAAGGCGAATACACGGCGGAAACCCTGCCGCCGTATGTGCCGAAAGGATACGCGGCGGAACTGACCGAGTGTCTGAGATACTATCGCAAGATCAAGGGCAATACGCAGACGTTTGCCGGGTACGCCACGGGCAGCGTGGCTTACGCGTTTATTCCGCTAACTCAGGCAATGCGGATTGCGCCGACAGTAACGGGCGGTGGGAAGTTTTACTACACGCTGGGCAGTGCGCAGGGAACGACGACCGAGACGGCTACGGCGCATAACACAAACGCAAACCGCGTCATCGTCAAGTGCGCGGTATCTGTAACGGGTATATGCACGGGCGTGATAACGCCGCAGGGAGATATTGACATTTCTGCCGACCTGTAAAGGAGGGGCGACATGGACACGGAAAGCTGCAAAGTGCTGGTGCAGACCGACGACGCGGGGCGCGTGACGGCGATCAACAGCGACGCGTTTGTGAGCGGCGACGGTTGGACGGCTATTGATGAGGGCGAGGGCGACCGATACAGGCACGCGCAGAACAACTATCTGCTCAAGCCGCTCACGGATGAGCGCGGCGTGTACCGCTACAAGCTCGTGGACGGGCTGGTTGCGCAGCGGACACAGGCCGAGATGGACGCGGACTTTGACACGCGGCCTGCGCCGCCGCTGACGACCGAAGAACGCGTAAACAACGTGGAGCAGCGCACGGACGCGCTGGAATCTGCAAACGACGATCTGATTTTGATGATGGCTGATTTGATTGGAGGATAAAAAAAGATGAAAACTTTGAACGCTTTGAAGCTGCGCATTATGACCCGTGCCTTTAGAATTCGCATTGCCAACGGCGAGGATTTTGCCGATATCGCGGCGGATTATCCAGCACTGACGACCGACGACCTGGAAGCCATCCGTGAAGCGCTGAACATGGGCTGACAAAGCCCTCACCGCTTACGCGCCCGACACCGTGGTGCAAGCCGCAGACGGCGCGGGGTTGAAACTGGACTATCAAAGAGACGTAAACATCGTGATCAAAAATCTTGAGGACGCGGTTGCGTCTATGACTACAACCTAAAGGAGGAAAAGCCAATGATTAAAACAAGCGAGGCCATTCGCACGGCGCGGGCGCTGATCGGAACGCCTTACAGCGAGCTGGACTGCATCAACCTCATCAAGAAGGTCATCCGCACAGCGCCGGGCGGCGACAAAAAATACACGACGGCGGGCACGAACGACCTCTGGAACAGCGACAGCAAGAGCGCCAAATATCGGGATTTGACGTGGAAGCAGGAAGGTATTTCCGGCGCAAAGCCGGGCATGCTGGCGTTCATGGGCGTAGGCACAGGCGATGTGAACCACACTGGGTTGGTGACGGAGTGCGGTACGGTGCTCCACAGCAGTAAGAGCCGGGGGTGCGTGGTGGAAACCGAGCTGACCGCCAAGGACGGCTGGAACGGGCTGGGCGTGCATCGCAACATCAATGTCGGGAGAGAAGCCGACGAGGACACGACAGCAGACATTCAGGCGGGGACGGAATACATCGTCTGCGCGCAGAAGGGGCTGCGGATGCGGAAAAAGCCCGATATTCGCGGCGAATACATGCAGATGCTGCCGGACGGTGCGGTGATTACCGTGCTTGAGGAGCGGGCAGGCTGGTTTAAGACGACCTACAAGGGATATACCGGTTGGGTCAGCGCGGAGTATTGCTGCAAAGCCACGGGCAACGACTAAGACGCAGGTATAAGAAAAGGGAGGCGGAAAACCGTCTCCCGTGCGCATAGCAGAGCGCCTGCGGCGTGCTTCTTCGGACAGGAAGCGCGCCGCGAGGGAGCGACGCAGTTGGAAGTGCGGTGTCAGCTCCCCTTTTTAGTCTGATTATGCGCAAAATCATTATATCATCCATACGGATTTTGGCGCAAGAAGCGCTGCTGTATGGAAATGTAAGGAACTGTATGACCCGAAAAATTTTTTTCGGAGAATGAGAGGCACTTCCATGATTGAGCTTTACAATGGCGATTGTCGAGCGTTTCTTTCCAATTATAGTGGAGAGCGTTTTGACGCAGTGATTACAGACCCGCCGTATGCCAGCGGCGGCGCGACGCTATCCGAACGGAGCGCCAGCACGTCTCAGAAGTACACGGCGACCAAGAAAGCCTGTCCGTTCCCGGATTTCATGGGCGATCAGATGGATGCGCGGAGCTGGCTGCACATGATGGCAGACGTTTTTGCGTTGGCGCGCGTTCGGTGTCACGACGGTGCGGTGCTGGTGGCATTTTGCGATTGGCGGCAGATGCC
>ENA-UEPH01001022-UEPH01001022.1-human-gut-metagenome-genome-assembly--contig:-NODE-1022-length-29421-cov-5.753987_pt1 | contig 29421 bp, 28 predicted proteins | sample MGYA00242891_ERZ507898 | MGnify/ENA primary metagenome ERZ507898 (study PRJEB26167, sample SAMN06115411) | human gut metagenome | host: Homo sapiens | place: China:Guizhou | collected 2014-10-15...
GGTTGAGAATGTGAGTTTCTTTAAAATAGACCGCTTACTAGAGAATTGATTAATTTATTTTTTTCGCTGCCCCATTTGAAGAAAATGTAATTCACTGTCGTTCGAACATTTTCTAAAACGGTCGCCCACGGATCGCTCGAAAATAAATTAATTAATTCTCTAGTAAGCTTCTCTACTTGTTGAGGAGTTGGTATTTTTGTTTTTTGGGTGTAATATAATTGAAGTAGGAGATATTGAGATCGGGTTTATCCCGTATTGTATTGCAAGTGCTTCTTTCTCTTCATTGTTTGGAATGACTGTATTAATCGAGAATGACTTACTGCTGAGTGTTTTATATTCTTTCAACAGGTGTTTGAATTCTCGTCCTAATTTCACTTTATCAGGGGCAAGGCCCTCGGACATGAATAGGGTGACCGAAATGTCTTTGTCGATTTTTTTAATGATGGTTTTACTCACGGGACTTAATGAATATTTTTTGTTGCCCGTGAGGTCAATCCTGATAAAAAGAAAACAGGAGATAATATTTACCGCTATCAGTGATAAGATCAAGTAAGTCGGGTTATATGTGAATTTCTTTTTCATCACTCAGGTATTGTATTAAAACCGGTTTTTACTGATATAATGTCTTGTTAACGATAAGAATATAGTTGTCAAAGTAATGAAATATACCAAATCTTTCGTGTCAATAATTCCCCTGGAGATAGCATCAAAATGTTCACCCATGGATAGATATGTAAATAAAGCTGCCATAAAACCCGCACCCCAGAGTTCGGCGATGAATTCAAACAAGAATTGGAACCAGATCAGGAGGGCAAACGTAACGAAAAAGGCAACGATCGTGTTGGACGTAAGGGAAGAAGCGAACATCCCGATGCTGATATAACACCCGCTGACTAGAAGTAATCCCAGGTAACCGCAGAATCCGACAGCGTGGTCCACGTGTCCTAGTGACGCTATCGTGATGTAATAGGGGAATGTTAATGCCAGGCATATTGCAATTTGTATAAGAATTGCGAAGTATTTTCCCGCGATAAGTTGCCACGTTTTTATCGGTTTTGAGAATAGAAGTTCGAAGATACCATCTTTCCGTTCTTCCGAGATACTTTTCATCGTGAGGGCTGGGATCAGGAAGAAAAGGGTCCAGTAAAACACGCTAAACAAGTAACTTAAAGAGGCTTGCCCGCTATAAAATACATTTTTCCCGGAAAACCAGCAAGTAAATCCTGTTACGCAAAAAAAGGCTACATAAGCGATATATATCAATAATGAATTGAATGTAACCTTTAACTCCTTTTCTATAATAACTTTTACTACATCCATGAGTTAATTATTTTGTGTAACTTTACGAAATATGTCTTCTAGTCTGGTTTGAACGGGGGTTAACTCGCTGATATACCAGTCATGTTCCTTGCAAAGATTAAAAATGGATTTTTCAATCTCCACGCCTGGATTATATTGCAATTCGAAATCCTGTTTGTGCATGATTTCGATATGCAGGATATCGGGTAAGGTGCACAAGGCTTCGTAAATCACGGGCGTCTCGTCTCCTTTGATCGCGACTTTCAGGCAAAATTCGGCATCCGATTTCCGCCGGAGTTCTGATGTCGTGCCGTTGGCAACGATTCTTCCATTGCTCATGATCATTACCTGATCACAAGTCGTTTCAATTTCCGAGAGAATGTGAGAACTTAAAATAACCGTTTTTTCTTGCCCGATTTCCTTGATAATTTTGCGAATTCCGAAGATTTGGTTCGGGTCGAGTCCGGTCGTGGGTTCATCCAGAATCACGACTTCGGGATCGTGGATGAGTGCCTGGGCTATTCCAACACGTTGGCGATAACCTTTGGACAACTCGCCAATAGCTTTGTGTTTTTCGTTATCCAGTCCGCACAAACGAATCATGTCGAGTACCCGTGAAGTGACCTTGTATTTGGGAATATTTTGGAGTTTTGAAATAAAAAATAAGAAATCAATGACATTCATTTCATTGTACAAGGGATTGTGTTCTGGCAGGTAGCCGATAAATCTTTTGATTTTACTGGACTGTTTCCATAAAGAATAATCGTCGAATGTAATGTTTCCGAAATCAGGAGACAGAAGCCCTGCCATAATTTTCATCGTGGTTGTTTTACCCGCACCGTTCGGTCCCAAGAAGCCTAGAATCTCACCTCTTTTAGCTTTAAAAGAAATGGAATCCACGGCTTTTTGATTCTCGAAAGATTTCGTCAGATTTTCCACAATTACATCCATGGGCACTGTTATTAGTTTTTACAAAAATAGTTATTCAAACTATTGATTTTTGGCTTTAATAATCTTTAACCGAGTAATTAACAAGGTTTTAATCTATAATGTTAAGATTTTATCAATTATGTTAGCAATTCTCGTATTTATGATGTTTATCCGAGGATTCCCGGATGATCAATTCGCAATTAATGATTTCTTTTTTTATCTGGGCGTGCTTGCTGTTCGTGATTTGTTCAAACAGAAGTTCGGCGGCCGCTTTCCCGATTTTTTCAGGGAACTGGTTGATAGAACTAACCGTGGGATTCATGTAACGGGAACGCTTCGTGTTGGAGAAACCTACCACGGCAATTTCTTCGGGTATATTGAGTCCTTTTTCTTTAATGGCCTCGATTGCCCCGATCGCCAAGTCATCCGTGAGGCCGAATATGGCATCCGGTCTCTCACCGAGAGAAAGTAAACGAAGGGTTGCTTCTTTTCCCGCGTTTACCGTGAAATCGGTACAATGGTAAATAGAATTGGAATTTACCGGAAGGTGATTGGCTTCCATGGCTTTTTTATAACCTTCCATGCGATTGCCCCCGATCGCGATGTTTTCAGGCCCGCACAATAAGGTTATCTTCTTGCATCCTTCGGACACGAGATGCTGAACGGCTTGAAAAGCGGCGGTTACCCCGTCTGTTACAACTCTCGAAGCGTTGACTTCATTGGTGGTACGGTCAAACAATACTACCGGGATTCCTGAGTCCTGGATCATTTTAATGTGATCGTAATTTTTTGTCTCGTGTGATAACGCGAGAATAATGCCATCTGCCCGGTTTGCCATAAGTACATCAACGCTTTTCTGTTCTTTCTGGAAACTTTCATTAGATGAAATGACCAAAACGTTGTAACCGTAGTTGTCAGCGACTTCCTCAATCGTTTTCACAACCGTGGCGAAAAAAGTACTCACGATCTGTGGAACAATAACCCCGATCGAGTGGCTCTTGTGTGTTTTTAAGGCCACGGCTATGGGATTCGGTTTGTAGCCGAGTTGTTTCGCGAGGTCTTGTACGGTTTTGCGGGTTTGTGCACTAATCTCATGGTTGTCTTTCAACGCGCGGGAAACTGTTGACACGGATATATTTAGTTTCTCTGCAATGTCCTTGATTGTTACTGGTCGTTGTGTCATGTTTAGGTATATTGAAGTTTATGACTTGGTTTGTAATTTCGGGTACGCGATGCGGGCATGGTACACGTTTATCAACATTTCCGAGAACACGCGTTTCACCGTGGAAATATCTTTGAACGTTAAATCCGCGTTGGCGAATCTTCCTTCGTTGAGGAGTCCGTTAATCAAGTCGTTCACGAGTTTTGTCAAATTTTCCTCATCTTTGATTTCCAAGGCTCTGGAAGCGGCCTCTACCCCGTCAGCCATCATGACTACGGCGCATTCCTTTCTTACCGGATCGGGACCGGGATAGGTAAATAAAGCTTCATTAATTTCTTTATCCGGGTATTTATTTTTGAACGAGTAGTAAAAATATTTCACTTTACTCTTTCCGTGATGTGTGCGGATAAAATCTTTAAGAGCTTCTGGTAGTTTGTATTTATTGGCTAACTCTAATCCTTGGGTTACATGCCCGATGATGATTTGTGCGCTTTCATCGAAATCCAGTGAGCTATGCGGGTTTAACCCTCCTGTTTGATTTTCGATAAACATGATCGGGTTGTATGATTTGCCGATATCGTGGTATAATGCTCCCGTGCGCGCAAGAAGAGGACTTCCCCCGATATGGTAAATGGCTTCTTCGGCCAAGTTGGCCACCATAAGCGAATGTTGGAAAGTGCCCGGGGCTTTTTTAGTCAGGTTGCGTAATGCCGGGTGATTTGGGTTAGAATATTCCAGCAAGCTGATCTCCGACGTGTACCCGAAGAGACGTTCCACTAGGTAGAGGGCCGGGTAAATCAGGCTTAAAAGTACGGTGTTTATCATGAGGAGCAAGATGGCCAGAAGATGTTTGGGCTCGAAAGTCCCTTCTTGTATCAGCGTGAATGCCCCGTATACCAGTATGTAGGTCAAGAATACCAATCCGAGTGCGATGAAAAGCTGTGATCTGCGTTGCAAGTGTGACAGGCTGAACATGGCAACGATTCCGGCGGATATCTGCATGAAAAAATACATGTAATTGTTGGGGGCGTAATAGGATATCAACATGGTCGTGCCCAGTAAAAGATAGAGTGCCGGCCTTGTCCCGAATAGAATATTCACGATAATCGGGAAAAACAAGACGGGGATCGTCAGGATGTTGATATGCTGGAAGTAACTGATGCTACCCAGGGCAATTGTCAGTAAAAACATGCTGTACAAGAAAAAGAAGTCCTTGTTGTTGTAGAATAACCTTTTTCTTGAAACATAAAGAAATATGGAAAAACTCATAATTGCGATCAGGGTCAACACGGTTTGTGCAACCGTGATTCTGATCCGGTCAATGGTTGATCCCAGACTCTGTTCATGTTCGATACGAAAAGATTCGAGGACCTTGTATTTTTCAGGTGTTACCAGATCATTTTTAGATATGATGATATCTCCCCGGTTGACCATTCCTTGCGTTGGGGTGATACTTTTTATGTTGGTTTCGATAGCGAGCCCGGTTTTGACGGCATCATATTCCAGGTTTGGGTTGATATAATTGTTTAATCCCATGCTGAGAATCCCTTCTTCGGTGGCCTTGGGAAGCTGTAAATCCTTGATGTATTTTACCAGTGTCTCGTACGCCTGTTTTAAGGTAAACACGTTTGAAAATTTCTCGTCAATAGCGATATTATCTTTCACTACCAGGATATTTTTGACCTTGTTGACGTCGAGCTTTTCTGGCATCAAAAGGATCCCTTTGGAATAAATTTCTCGTAGTTTATTCACGATACGATCCATTTCCCGCTCGTTAGAATGAGTGCGATAGGGATTAAGTTTCTCTGAAAATTTACTTATCTGTCCTTCAATATTTGTTTCTTTGAAGTTAAAAATGGGAGCTTGTTCATCCCTGATTTTCTCGATGTCAGCGGTTATTTCTTCCGAACTTTTATGCAAGGGAAAATCCAGCGGGGCGATTAAGGTTTCGTATTTCCATGGCATGCCTTTCTGGTAGGAATATTTAAACCCTTCAATTTTAGGGAGTAATAATACGATAAGGCCGCAGATAATGATGATCGTACTGATTTTAAACACGTATTGAATCGTACGGTGCTTTTTATTTTTGTTGTTTGGCATATCCCGATTTTATCTTGAATTATCTTTGTTCAAAGATATAATAAAATTTTAAAGCCTCCTATTGGGAGGCTTTAAAATTGTTACAAGTTACAGGTTGAACCTTCGGTCCTGCAGGTTACAAGTTAATTAACACGAGAAAATAAGCTTGTAACCTGCAAATTTGTAACGTTTGTCAAAGGTAAATACTATTGCAATCCGGTGGTTTCAACTTCCGTGCTTACTTTTTTAATTAAGCCTTGAAGTACGCTTCCGGGACCGATTTCCAGGAAAGAAGAAGCACCGTCGGACAGCATGTTTTGTACGGTTTGAGTCCAACGTACGGAAGCTGTCAACTGATCAATAAGATTCTTTTTGATTTCTTCCGGATCAGATACCGGTTGAGCGTTCACGTTCTGGTAAACCGGGCAGGATGGTTTGGAAAAATGAGTGTTCATGATCGCATCAGCCAATTCCTTACGGGCGGGTTCCATGAGCGGGGAGTGGAATGCACCTCCAACTTTTAACGGGAGAGCACGTTTGGCTCCAGCAGCTTTTAGTTTTTCGCAAGCGGTAGCGATACCCTGCATTGTTCCGGAAATAACAATTTGTCCCGGGCAATTATAGTTTGCGGTAACAACAACGTCGTTGATGTCAGCTAGAATATTTTCAACCGTTTCATCGGGTAATCCTAGGATCGCTGCCATGGTTGAGGGATTTGCCTCACATGCTTTTTGCATGGCGAGAGCTCTGGCGTGAACTAAACGTAAGCCGTCCTCGAAAGAAAGCGTCCCGTTGGCAACCAATGCTGAAAATTCACCTAAAGAGTGTCCGGCAACCATGTCCGGCTTCTCGTTTAACGATTTGGCAAGAATTACCGAGTGAAGGAATATCGCCGGTTGGGTAACCTTTGTTTGTTTTAAATCTTCGTCAGTACCTTCGAACATCAGGTCTGTGATACGGAATCCCAGAATCTCATTTGCTTTTTCAAACAGTTCTTTTGCTTCGGGGGAATTCTCGTACAAATCCTTACCCATGCCTACGAATTGGGCTCCTTGGCCCGGGAAAACAAATGCTTTTTTCATACTCGTCATGTTTATTTCTTAATGAAATTTGTTACTAATTAGTCGGATAAACTCTTCACGAGTAGCGAGTTTTTCGAATGCCCCGCTAAAATCGGAAGTCGTTGTTACCGAATTTTGTTTTTGCACGCCCCGCATCATCATGCACATGTGCTGAGCTTCAATAACCACGGCTACACCGAGGGGATTGAGCGTATTTTGTATACAATTCTTTATGTCGTTTGTCAGTCTCTCCTGCACTTGGAGTCTCCTGGCGAAAGCCTCGACCACGCGGGCGATCTTGCTAAGCCCGGTGATGTATCCGTTCGGGATATAAGCCACGTGAGCCCGTCCGATAAACGGGAGCATGTGGTGCTCGCACAATGAATATATTTCAATATCCTTGACGATAACCATCTGGCGATAGTCTTCTTTGAACAGGGCGGAGCGTAGTATTTCTTCGGGGTTCTCCGAGTAACCGTTTGTCATAAACTGCATGGCTTTGGCAACGCGGTAAGGAGTTTTCAACAGTCCTTCTCTCTCCGGGTCTTCTCCCAGTAACTTGAGAATTTCTTTATAATGATAGCTTAATTTTTCAGTTCTTGCCTTGTTATAATATTCTATCTTGCGGTAGAATTCTTCATTATCATCCAATTCAGTGTATTTCATGCGTCCTCTCTTTTATATACTTAACTCATTGCCGACATGGGTAATGAAAAATTGGATACAAAGTAAAAGATAATAATTGAGAATTGAAAATCGAATGTTGAAAATTAGGATAAAGGTGATGGATTCTAAATTTTGTACTGTAATTATACTGTTTTAAATAAAAAAATGTACCTTTAGCAAATAAAAAATGTTGTATATGGAGTGGCTTGTTTTGATCATGCTGATATTAATAGGTTTTACACTGTTAATTCTTGAATTTCTTGTTTTCCCGGGAGTTAATGTTGCCGGAATCTTAGGTTTTGCTTGTGTGGGAGGTGCCATTTATATCGCTTACTCGACGATGGGGACCACCGTAGGGCATTTTACCTTGTTGGGTACGGCTGTCAGTGGTTTCGGGGTGACTTATTACGCGTTGCGATCGAAAACGTGGAAGCGTATGCAATTGAATAGCCAGATTGATAGTACGGTGGAAGGTGTTGACGAGTCCATTCGGGAAGGTGATATCGGGATGACGCAAGGGCGTTTGGCTCCGATGGGAAAAGTCCGGGTGGGAGATCATGTTGCGGAGGCGGAGTCTCGTTCGGGATTCATCGACGAGAACCGGGAAGTAATTGTATTGAAGGTGTTTAAAAATAAGATAATTGTTAAATTAAAAACAGAATAGAAGATGGATAGTAGTTTAGTTTTCTTGGTAGCGGTAATTGCAGGAGGTCTCTTCTTGCTATGGATAATCCTCTACTTTATTCCGATCGGCTTGTGGTTTCAGGCATTGGTGTCTGATGTGAAAGTATCGTTATTGCAATTAGTTTTAATGCGCTGGAGAAAAGTACCTCCTACTATCATCGTGCGTGCTATGATCGAGGGGAAGAAAGCGGGGTTGGAATTGTATCGTGATTTGTTGGAAGCACATTACTTGGCCGGAGGGCACGTTGCCCAAGTGGTGCATGCGTTGGTATCGGCTTCCAAGGCGAATATTGATCTGACGTTTCAAATTGCTACTGCCGTAGATTTGGCAGGACGTGATGTATTCGAGGCTGTTCAGATGAGCGTGAACCCTAAAGTGATTAACACGCCTCCCGTTGCTGCCGTGGCAAAGGATGGTATCCAGTTGATAGCAAAAGCTCGTGTTACAGTGCGAGCTAATATCCGTCAACTAGTGGGAGGCGCCGGGGAGGAAACAATTCTGGCTCGTGTAGGTGAAGGTATCGTGTCTTCTATTGGCTCGGCCGGTTCTCACAAGGAGGTTTTGGAGAATCCGGATTCTATTTCGAAGGTAGTGTTGAACAAGGGATTGGATTCCGGTACCGCTTTTGAGATTCTATCTATTGATATCGCGGATATTGACATCGGTAAGAACATCGGGGCCGAATTGCAAACCGACCAAGCCGAGGCTGATCTGAAGATTGCGCAGGCCAAGGCGGAAGAACGGCGTGCTATGGCAGTTGCAACCGAACATGAGATGAAAGCTCTTGCCCAAGAGATGCGTGCTAAAGTGATCGAGGCGGAAGCAGATGTTCCTCGTGCTATGGCAGAGGCTTTCCGGAACGGTAATTTGGGAATCATGGATTACTATAAAATGAAGAATATAGAAGCGGATACCAATATGCGCGAATCTATTGCCAAACCGGGAGATAAAAAGAATCCACAGAAATAATTTTAAAAAGTGTGAACAACTTGCGGTAGCATCAAAATCTTGTGGTAAAATGAAATCGTATTTGGGATGATTGCAGGTTGAATTCGTGGATTAAAGACGAGACAAAGACGAGACAAAGCCGAGTCACGAACGAGTTGACCTGGCTTTGTCTTTTTTTTATATTCGGGATGTTTATTCAAAAGTGCCTGAACACGGCCTTATCTTATCCTGATCACGGGTGGAAATCTAGCACGGCTACTCTTTATATATTTTTGTGGGAGTGGAAGTGAGTTTGTGATTTTTTTTATCTATCTGTTTATGAGATTATTGAAGGGGAGTCGTTGTTTGAACTACCCCTTCTGTCCCTCCTTACACGGGCGGGGAAACCGTTTGGTAATTAGCTCTCCCCCTGTGTAGGGGGGAGCCGGGGGGGTAGTTGTTTCTCATAAAACCGATTCCGAGAAATAGTTGCCCGGAAGATTGCGGAGATTGTATTGTGAAGCCATGACTTCCCCGTAAGCACCACAGGAGCGGATGGCTATCAGGTCTCCCCGGTTGGTTGCTGGTAACTCACGGTCTTTGCCGAAGCAATCGGATGATTCACAGATCGGTCCCACGATGTCATATTTTTCATGTGTACCCACGGAGGTTAGGTTCTCTATCCGGTGGAATGCCTGATAGAGAGCCGGGCGCAACAAGTCGTTCATGCCTGCGTCCAGGATCACGAATTTCTTGTGCTTTCCTTCCTTCACGTATAATACCCTGGAGATTAGGGAACCGCATTGGCCGACAAGTGATCGACCCAGTTCGAAATGTAATTGTTGCCCCGGCAGGACTTCGAATAAATCCTCGAAGATTTGGAAATAGGAGGCGAAGTCGGGTATTAATCCGCAAGTCGGACAGTCGTAATTAATCCCCAGCCCCCCGCCGAAGTTGATGTGAGGAAGAATAACACCGTGTTCTTTCAGGCGAGTTTGAATCTCGTTAACCCTCAGGCAGAGGCCGCGGAAAACGGTCAAATCGGTAATCTGGGAACCGATATGGAAATGTAGCCCGATCAGTTGGATGTGTTCCAGTTCTTTGCAGGCCGCGATAGCTCGATCGAGGTCATAGAGATAAAAACCGAATTTGTTTTCCTCGATGCCCGTGGTGATGTAATGATGCGTGTGTGCATCCACGTTCGGGTTGATACGCAGGGCGATAGCGGCCTTTTTGCCGAGTGATCCGGCGATCGTGTTGATCACTTCGATTTCTGGTAATGATTCACAGTTGAAGCAAAAAATCTCTTTTTCAAGAGCGATTCGAATCTCTTCGTCACTTTTTCCGACTCCGGCGTAAACAATTCGGTCTGCCGGAAAACCGCATGTCGAGGCACGGGCAACTTCATTGCCACTCACGCAATCGGCCCCGATCCCGTAACTCTGGATAATGTCGAGAATTTTTGGATTGGCGTTTGCCTTGATTGCGTAATGTAAATGAAATCCATGCTGTCCTGCGGCTTGGGAGGCTGCTTGGAGGGTTGCTCGTAAGAGAGTCGTATCGTAGTAATAGAAGGGGGTCTTTAAGGATTGAAATATTTTAATTGTATCTATGTTCATAGTCCGTTTGTAAAGTTTGTAAAGTTTATAATGTTTGTAAAGTTTGTAAGGTTTATAAGGTGTTCGTGTGTAAATCATACTTTATGAACTTTATAAACCTTATGAACCTTATAAACTCATTTCAGTAACTTCTCGCTAAGTGCTTCCAGGGCTTTTTGCTTGTCGGTTTGTTTCACGAGCAAGGAAATGCTATGTTCGCTGGCTCCATACGAGATCATGTGTAACGGTACATCTTGTAGGGCCGTGAGCGCTTGGGCCGCGAGTCCGTGATTATTGATAGAACAATCCCCGACAATACAAATAATGGAAAGAGATTCTTCAACTTCGATCGTGCCGTATTTGGTAAGATCTTTTTTGATGTCTTCCAGGTGACACGTGTTGTCGATCGTGAGGGATATGGCAACTTCGGAAGTAGCGATCATGTCGATCGGGGTTTTCCACGATTCAAAAATTTCGAATACTTTGCGCACGAAACCGTATGCCAGTAGCATGTTGCTGGATTTGACTTTTATCGCCGTGATCCCGTCTTTGGCGGCAACCGCTTTGAAGTTTTGAACCGGGCTTTCTTTGGTGATTAACGTTCCCTCGTCACTTGGGTTCATCGTGTTTTTCATGCGAACGGGAATATTGGCTTTTTTCGCGGGCTGAATGCTTGACGGGTGGAGAATTTTCGCACCGAAATAGGCGAGCTCGGCGGCCTCGTCAAAGGAAAGGCTGCGAATGGCTTTCGTGTTTTTCACGTAGCGCGGGTCGCTATTGTGCACGCCGTCGATGTCAGTCCATATCTGGATTTCATCCACATTGAGGGCTGCACCGATGAGAGCTGCGGAGTAGTCACTACCTCCTCTTTTCAGGTTGTCGATTTCACCGTACGCGTTCCGGCAGATAAATCCTTGTGTGATGATAATCCGCTCCGTGGCCGGGTTGGATAACAGGCGTTTCAGGTTTTGTTCGATATAAAAATAGTCGGGTTCACAATCTTTGTCAATGCGCATGAAATCCAGGGCAGAGAGTAACGTGGAACGGATTCCTTGTTCCTGCAAGTAATAGTACATCAGGGTTGTCGAGATGATTTCTCCTTGAGCGACAACGGCTTTCTCTTGTAACGGGTAGAAATCTTTGTTGATGAATGAACGGAGGTAAGTGAAGATCGTTTGCACGAATTCTTGTCCCCGGTGCTTGTATTCTTCGGTGCTATATAGATCGCTGATAGTCATCAGATAGTCCAGTTCAAGATTTTGAATGGCCGTCAAGGCTTCTTGCCGATCATTGTGATACAGGTAGTTCGTGATGTCGACCAACGTGTTTGTCGTGCCGGACATAGCCGAGAGGACCACGATTTTGGGTTGATCATCCGAGATTAATTTTGCTACTTCCTGTATTCGTGGTGCGTTACCCACGGAGGTTCCTCCAAATTTTAATACGTTCATAAGTTTATTGTTCTTAATCATTTAGTTTCTTTACATGAAAAAAGCCCGTGTATTCACACAGGCTTTTTCGACAGTTTTTTTATAACAGTACGCTAGCCTGCAAAGAGCCTTTGCATGCACATCATCTGTTTATAGTTATTTGTATATCTTGTTGTCATACTTCTTGTGTGTTTTTCATGATGCAAATATTGCACATTGAAATTTAAAAAACAAGAGGTTGTTAAATATTTAACAAATATATGGCTGCGCCACGTTACACGTTACAAGTTGATGGGTTACAAGTTCTTTTTTAACAACCTGTAACTTTCCACGAAAATTATTTTTGGTGGAAAATCACTGCCGTCCAGTTGTCTTTTACCTTATTTGATTGATAAGTGAGGCCTAGTTGTTCGGCTTTTTCCCGGATGATTGGGATGTCTTCCGTGTAGAAACCACTCATGATGAGATAGCCGTTTGTGTTGAGTACATTTACATAGCTATGCATATCATTTAATAATATGTTGCGGTTGATGTTTGCCAGGATGATATCGTAATGGTCTTGCCCGTTCAGGAGGGAGGCGTCCCCGATGAGTATACGGATGTTGTCAATGTGGTTCGTGGCGATGTTTTCCATGGCGTTGTTGTAGGCCCACTCGTCGATGTCGATCCCCGTGATTTCCTTTGCCCCAGCCTGGGCAGCCATGATAGACAGGATTCCGGTACCACAGCCCATATCCAGAATTTGCTTGCCGGAGAATTCGGGTTTCATGTCCAAGATGGTTTCCAGCATCAGGGCGGTTGTTGCGTGATGACCGGTACCGAAGCTCATTTTCGGGTCAATGATAATCTCGTGTTCGATGTTTTCAATCGTGGGGTGGAACCCGGCTCTCACTAGAATGCAGTCCCGTACGAGGATTGGGGTGAAGTTTTCTTCCCAGATTTTGTTCCAGTCCTGGTTTTCTATCTCTGCTTTTTCCCAGGTAATCGTGTACATGGATTGAAAAAACGAGAGAATTTCCATTTTTTCTATATGTTCTTCGTTGAAATTTTTACTTGGGATATAGGCTTTGAAACCGTCGTGCGTGTATGAAAAACTGTCGTAACCGAGATCGCCAAGTTCAGCGATGATCGCATCCGCGATGTCCTCCACGTAGGGAGTGATATGAAAGGTAAGTTCTGTATAAAACATGCTATCTGATTTTTTTGCAAATGTAGCAAAAAATCAGATAGCTATGCTCTTCACATAAGTTTCTCTAGTTTATCGAGAGAACGAGCGATCTCTTGGTCGGAAAGCTCGAAGTTTTGTAAATTTCCTCCGAGGTATTGCTCGTAAGCGTATAGGTCAATCATGCCGTGTCCGGATAAGTTAAACAGGATGGTTTTTGCTTTTCCTTCGATTTTGGCGATCCGTGCCTCCCGGATGGCTTGTGCGATAGCGTGTGTGGATTCCGGTGCGGGAATGATACCTTCGGTTTTGGCAAATAGGATCCCGGCCTCGAAAGTTTCCAGTTGAGGGATTGCGACAGCCTCCATGAGTTTGTCTTTTAATAGTTGACTGACGATCACTCCGGCCCCGTGGTAACGTAGTCCTCCGGCATGGATACTTGCAGGTTGAAAGTCATGTCCCAGCGTGTACATGGGCAACAATGGGGTCAGACCGACAGAATCCCCGAAATCGTATTGGAATTGACCGCGGGTCAGTTTCGGACAGGATTGTGGTTCCACGGCGATAACCCGGGTATGTTTGCCTTCTTTCAGGTTTCTACGGATAAACGGAAAACTGATCCCGGCAAAGTTCGAGCCCCCGCCAAAACAACCGATCACGATATCCGGTTCATCTCCCGCTTTTTCCATTTGAAGGAGTGCTTCTTCGCCGATGATTGTCTGGTGAAGTAACACGTGGTTCAGTACGCTTCCTAGGGAATAATTCGTTAAAGGATCTTGTGCTGCTAGTTCCACAGCCTCGGAAATGGCGATACCCAAGCTTCCCGCTGAATCCGGGAATTCTTTCAGGATTTTTCTTCCCGCTTCTGTCAGGTTGCTGGGAGAAGGGATCACGTCGGAACCCCAGGTGTTCATCATGAGTTTGCGATAGGGTTTCTGGTTGTAGCTTACTTTTACCATGAATACTTTGAGGTCTAACCCGAAATGTTGACAAGCGAAACTCAATGCTGTACCCCATTGTCCTCCTCCGGTTTCGGTTGTGATGCGTTTGATTCCTTGCTTGTAATTGTAGTAAGCTTGGGCAATGGCCGTGTTGGGTTTGTGAGAACCTGCCGGACTCGTCCCCTCGTTTTTGAAGTATATCTTTGCCGGGGTATCAAGCGCTTTTTCCAAGGCGTATGCCCGTACAAGCGGGGTGGATCTCCAGATTTTGTACAAATCCTGAACTTCATCGGGGATTTCAATATAGCGTTCGGTTGAAAACTCTTGTCGGGCAAGCTCTTCCGCGAATAACGGGTAGAGGTCTTCCGGTTTTAATGCCTGCTTGGTTCCCGGATGGAGAGGGGGGAGGGGTTTGTTGGTCATGTCGGCCACGATGTTATACCATTGAGTTGGCATTTCCTGCTCTGTGAGCATAAACTTTTTAATTTGTTTCATGATGTTTGATTTTGAAAAGTGAATAAAAAAATGAGAGCCTACTGTTCGTAAACAATAGGCTCTCTCTATATCGAATTATGCAATACAATTACATAACCTCATTGTTTACTATGAAGTTTGAAGAGGTGCCACCACCAACTAAGGGCTATGTATTGATTGTATATCATACTTTTTTCTCTTTTATCGTGGACAAAGCTAGAGATTGATTTTCTTTTTTCCAAATTCTGCGACAAAAATAATGTTGTTAAATGAAATTAAATGCGTACATTTGCACTATCCCACTCGAATTAAATTTATGACGTGTATTGCACGGGAAGATATTGCCTCCGGTGTGCATTGCACGTCGTTTTTATTAAATTCAGAGTGGGATCTAATTTAATGAAGAACCGGAGGCATTTCTTTTTTAAGATAATTAAACGTTGTTTGAAAGATATTGTTGTGTTTTTGCATGACAATTTTCGAAAATTCTAAATTTGTCTTTGGTGGGGCCGTGATGGTGACCCACCTTTTTGTAACCTATTGTTTTTTAAGAGCGTATAATCGGCATTTAAATTCTAGCTAAACTAAAATTGAATAAGATGAAAACTTTTGGAAGAATTGGATGGGTTTATATGATGACGGTAGTGGCAGCCTTGGCGCTTGCTTCTTGTGGAAATAGTCAGAAAAGTAAAGTACAATCGGGAAAGCAAGTACAGGAGCCGGTAGGAACCGTTATTCAGGAGTCAGAGGTTATCGTGGAGGTGGATAGTATCACTCCGGATTCGACGGTGACGAAGTAATGGGTCGAAAGTCCATAAAGTCCGTAAGGTCTATAAAGTTCATGGCCCCCTGCGGGGCGCTTTGTCTACGGCAGCTTGAGCTGCCGTTAAACTTGTCCGAAGGACACCAAGACTTTATAGACCTTATGGACTTTCGACTTTTTGGACTCATAATATCATCTGCGGCATGAATTCAAAGCTATTGTACTGTGGACGTAGTCTTTCCGTGTTGTAGAATTTGGGAACATCCACGATCTTTTTACTACTGGTTACGATTTCGATAGGTGCGTTATCGTAACGTCCGTTTCTTAAAATAACCAATCTACCGTGTAATCCTTTATTGATCAGATCTAAAGCCAGGTTCCCGTATGCCATGGGCACGATGGAGTCTAGTGCGTCCGGATCACCGCAACGAACCAGATAACCTAGTCTTTGCGTGATCGTGTTGATAACTTGCCCGTGGTTGAACTGGGGAGTAAGTTCTTTCAGTTGCTGGGAAATCATGTTGCCGATTCCTCCAAGTTTTTTATGTCCGAACATGTCTGTCTCCTCGCTTTGGAAGATCATGTTGCCTCCGCAGAATGTGGCACCTTCCGACACGAGAACGACAGAATATTTGCTGGGATTTGTAAATCTGTCTTCACAGAGTAATTCGGTTAATCGCTCTATGTTGAACTCGTATTCGGGAATCACGCAACGGTTGGCTGCTCCGGCCAGGGTGGGGAGCATGGCGGTAAATCCGGCATACCGGCCGAAAACTTCGAGAACCAGAATCCGTTCGTGCGACCCGGCTGATGTTCTCAGGTCATGTGTGAGGGCAATCGTGCGGGTGATGCAGGTGCTGAAACCGATGCAATAGTCTGTTCCGGGAACGTCGTTATCCATTGTTTTTGGGATGGCCACGACTTTCACGCTTTCCTTACTCAGGCGCACGGCGTAACTTAACGTGTCGTCCCCCCCGATAGGGATCAGGTAGTCAATTCCCATGAATTCTAAATTCTTCAAGACTTCCGGGGTCAGGTCATTGATATCGTCCGAGTACTGGTCTTGTAAATGTTTCGGAACGTTTGCCTTGGGCACGTGTGAGGCTCTGGTGCGTGACGTGTGAAGGAAAGTTCCTCCGGTACGTCCCGCTTTATTCACGATCTCTTCTGTTAATTCGAAGAAATTGCCGGAATTGTCGTATTGCGGGTCTCGTACGATGTCAATCAAGCCGCCCCAACCTCTTCTGATGCCGATCACTTTGTAACCTTCGCGCAAGGCCCTGATGGTTACCGCCCGAATAGCCGGATTCAGGCCGGGAACATCACCTCCACCGGTGAGTATTCCTATTATTCCTCTTACTTTTTGTTGTCCCATGATATAGTAGCTTTATGTTAGTAAAATCGAACTAATGTACACAAAATTGTTCAATTAATACGATAAAATCGTCATTAAGTAAGTATATTTGTCCGTTTTTTATTGAGAAAAGAACATTAATATAATAGTAATGGAGAGTTTGCAGATCTTTTGGGAGGAATTAGGGGTATTTAAATACGGGGTGATCGTTCTGTTCGTGTTATCACTCATCTATATCTACCAAATCATTCGTCGGTGCGTGATCGTGTCGCGTAAGGTCAAGCCGGTTGACAAACAAGAGCATGAGGGGGTATCGGTTATTATTACTTCTCACAATAACGCTGAGTGTTTGAAAAAGAATCTTCCGAGTTTCCTGATGCAGGCGTGTGATAAATTTGAGGTGATCGTGGTTGACGAGTGTTCGGAGGATGACACGCAGGATGTCCTGACCGAAATACAAAAGGATTACCCGCAATTGCGAAGCACACGTATATTCCCGGATACCAAGTTCCGCTTCACGAAGAAGTTGGCGATAAATATAGGTGTGCTAGCTGCGAAATATGATATACTGTTGTTCTCGGAGATTAATTGTCGTCCGGCCTCGATACATTGGGTGAAGACGATGGAGTCTTGTTTTGATAAAAACACGGCTACGGTAGTAGGTTTCGCGAATTATGATTTTTCGGAACAAAATGTCAGTAATTTGCGCATGTTTCGCTTTCTCCGCTTCCTGAAAATGATGGTCATGTCGAAAAATAAAAAATATATTTTCGGGGATGGATGTAACATGGCTTATCGAAAATCGAATTACATACAAAACCGTGGATTCGCGAAAAATTCACAATCGTATTTGGGATACGATAACGATATGGTTAGAGAATTATCAAAGTTTGGGACAATAAGGGTAACAAAAGATCCAGACACGTATGTGATAATTGATAAAAGTAACAAAAAAGGAGATATAAACGAAGTATCGTATTATTATGCTAGCAAGATGAGATTGGCAATGACGGAAAGATTAAAGATAGACAGTGATATGATCGTGCGCTTGTTATTCTACATAACAGCTATTTGTTTGATAATCTTCGGATTTTATCCATTCTACGTGCTTTTGGTTACTTTCGTGATATTTTTAACAGATGTAATTTTGTTAAATATTTGCGCTATTTGTCTGAAACAAAAAAAATTATTCCTAACTTCGTTTATTATTAGTACTATCGGTTTTGTTTATCGAGTGTACTGGAATGGATATTCATTTTTTAACAAAAGGAAATGGAGTTAACAAACAACTTGTCAGAGAAAGCTCTTTATGATTATAAGGTCGTGAAGAGGGCTATAACGGGAGATGAAAAGGCCTATGCCGAGTTATTTAAAAGGTATAAGGATTCAGTGTATTTTATGATACTGAAAATGGTGAATAACAGGACGGATGCGGAAGATTTGATGTTCGAGGCTTTTGAGAAGGCTTTTAGTAGTTTGAATTACTACTCGCCTCAGTTTGCGTTTAGTACGTGGCTGTTTAAGATTGCTTCCAATAACACGATTGATTTTATCCGGAAAAAGAAAGTGAAGATCGTTTCTTTGGATAAAGATGATATTAACCCGGATGATCGCGGGTATATCAATAGCATTCCGGCAGACGTGTTAACCCCGGAAGAGGAGACGATCCGTAAGCAACGGGCTGAATTCATGCGAGAGAAAGTTGCCATGTTGAAGGGGCGCTATCGCAAATTGATCGAATTGCGTTATTTTGACGAATATTCCTACGAGGAGATTGCCCAGGAGTTGGCGATCCCGCTGGGAACGGTAAAGGCTCAATTATTCCGGGCGAGGGAATTACTATTGAACATTTTGCAAAATAGTGAAATAGCCCGCGAAAATGAAAGAGCTTAGCCTTGTACTTCTTTTGATATTCTTTTGTCTGGGAGTACGCGGGCAGCGTACGAATGAAAACAACGTGTTTGTGACAGGGGTTGTTTGTGACCGGGATAGTTTACAAACGTTGCCGGAAGCTATCTTCCGTTTGGGGAAAGAGGTTCGAGGAGTTGATAAGCAAGGACGATTTTCTTTAAATGTACACGTGGGTGATACTTTGCGATTTTCGCATATCGGTTATTCACCTTTGGAGGTCATCATTTCGGACAGTCTGAAAGGCAACGATTTCTTACTGGGGGTTTTTATGGTACGAGATACTGTTTTACTGTCGGAAGTTTTGATTTTACCTCGTTTTTTCACGGGGAAATACCAGCCTAATGCCATGTTGTTGAATGCCCGGAATAATTTCAATCAGGCTTTGCATGCCGCATCGCGGCCCGTGGAGAAGATGGACCAGGAAATGAACCGGAGTATGATGTTGGAGGATTTTGCCCGCAAGGTAGAGATGAAAGGACTGGTTGACGTGAAATTGGGTGTGGGAACCCAGTCGCTTTCAGCATTGAAGGGATTGAAGCGGGCTCGTCGTCAGGCGGAACGAGGTAAAGTGATTGAGGTTAAGGAAATAGACTTGTTAAAGAAAATTTTTTATATAGAAAAAAGAGAAAAATCGGATAACTAAAAGAAGAAAGATTATCTTTGTATTCGAAACAAGCCTCGTGTGGGCAAAAGATTTCAATGAATCGATTTATTAATAACAAAGTTACATTTTATGAAGAATTTGTCGATAGGATTAAATGTGTTATTGTTGATTGCTGTGATAGTTTTGTACATATTACATTTCAGTGGAAATGGCAAGAGTACTGGCAGTCAAGGCTCGGTTGCAACTGTGAATGCGGATGCAAAGATTGTCTACATTAACATGGATACATTGCTAAACAATTATACACAATCGCGGGAGTTAAACGAGGCGTTTTTGAAAAAATTGGAAGCAAACCGGACAGAGCTGAACATAAAAGTGAAGAACTTTGACCGTGAGGCAGCCGAGTTCCGGACTAAAGTTGAAAATGGTGGTTTCATAACTCGTGAAAGAGCCGAACAAGCCCAGATGGATCTGATGATCAAACAACAAAACTTGCAGAAATTACAACAGGAGATGACCGAGAATGCTCAACGCGAGCAAATGGAAATCAATCGGAAGTTGTATGATGCGATCACGAATTTCCTTACCGAGTATAACAAGGAGAAAGGCTACCAGTTGATCCTCAGTACGACGTTAGGCGGTAACGTGCTTTTCGCACAACAGGGATTTGATATTACCAATGACGTGGTAAATCAATTGAACGAGCAATACAAGAAAAAATAAGCAATGACAAGAATAGACGAGAAGGCTGAGCGATCAGCCTTTTCTTTTATCTACTAAAAAATAGGAAAAATGGATTTTAAATATACAGTTGACATAACGGCTGATCCGGAAGAGGTTTTCACGGCATTAACCAATCCTTTCCAAATCGCTATTTGGAGTGGTTATCCTGCCGAGATGAAAGCCGAGGAAGGGTTCGTGTTCTCTTTGTGGGAGGGTGATATCTGTGGCGTGAATCTGGAGGTGAAACCGAATCGATTGCTTGTACAGGAATGGTTTTTCGGGGAGACGGATCAACGTTCTATCGTGACAATCAAACTGAAGAAAGAGGGTATGCGAACCCGAGTCGAGTTGGAGCACACTCATATCCCGGATGAGGTCTTCGAGGAGATCGTGGAAGGGTGGAAGGAGTTTTATCTAGGCTCTATCAAGGGGATGTTGGAAATGTACTGATTCATAATCAGTAAAAATACGGATTATTTTTTTATCATCCGGTATTAACTTTGCCGCAGAGATTATTCACTAAATTAATGAATTTCCAGATGAGCAAGTTAAAGATTTCCGAAGATTGGACCTCTACTATCGTGGGGTGGTTTATAATTCTTTTAGTAGTATTTCAGTTAAAACCGCACTGGCCCTCGTTCAGTTGGCCGGATGCCGATGCCTTGATGAATAAAGTGTTCACGTTGGATAACGTGGGGCACGCTTTGATCGTGTTCTGTTTCATGTTCCTCATGGCCTTGATTGCCGGGGTGTTGACCGGTAAAAAATTGAAAATGATTGCGGCGAGTTTTCCGGTCGTGTTCTTTCTCACGCTTTTAGCCATGGTTGTCAGTGGTAATAAGTTCCTGAAGGAGTGGGGATTTGAAACCGTGATTTTCAGTTTGTTAATAGGTCTTTTTATCAGTAATATATTTTCTATACCCAGGTGGTTGAAAGAATCGCTTTCTTCCGAGTTATTCGTGAAGATTGGTCTGGTGTTGCTCGGAACTTCCGTGCTTTTCGATGATTTGTTGAAAGCCGGGTCGTTGGGACTAATCCAGTCCTGCGTGGTTGTGTTCACGGTGTGGAATTTCTGTTTTTGGTTATGTCGTAAGATGAAGATCGACAAAGAGATGTCACTGATGCTCTCTAGTGCGGTTTCGATCTGTGGTGTGTCGGCAGCCGTGGCCACGGCAGGAGCGATCAAGGGAGATAAGACGAAACTCTCTTACGTCGTATCGTTGGTGCTGGTGGTAGCCGTTCCGATGATTCTTATCATGCCGGGGTTGGCAAAATTAATGGGATTACCGGAAGATATGGCGGGAGCCTGGATCGGGGGAACGATTGATACTACCGGGGCTGTTGCCGCAACGGGTGCGATCTACGGGGAAGTTGCTTTACAAACGAGTACTATCGTGAAGTTTTCGCAAAACGTGTTGCTGGGAATTGCCGCATTTTTGATTAGTATTTATTGGTCTTATTCGAAAAAAGAAGTAACAGAAGAGAAGCCGACGTTAAAAGTGATTTGGTTACGTTTTCCTAAATTTGTCCTTGGATTCGTGGCCGCCTCGCTTGTATTTTCTTTCTTTGTCGGGCCGGAAATCGTGGCGGATGCAAAACCCATATTGAAGCATATCCAGGGTATGTGGTTTGCCTTAGCCTTCATGTCTATCGGGCTGGAGACGGATTTCAAGAGTCTCATCACTTCCGAGAATCGTCGCTCCACTTATGCGTTCTTGGGTGCGCAGGCGTTTAACGTGGTGTTTACTTTGCTGGTAGCTTGGGTTCTTTTCGGGTTGATAGCCCCGAAATGATTCTAGATTTTAGATTTCCACCGCATGAGGCCGGAGGAATTTTATAGTTGCTGAATAATAAATCATTCTAAATTCTGAATTCTAAATTATAAATTCTAATTTTGTCAGAGATTTTGAAATTAAACAATAAAACCGATAGGATATGAAATTTTTTCTTGATACGGCAAATCTTGAACAGATTCGGGAGGCAAATGACCTCGGAGTGTTGGATGGAGTAACGACAAACCCTTCTTTAATGGCAAAAGAGGGCATTAAAGGAGATGAGAATTGTAAGAAACATTACGTTGAGATTTGTAATATTGTTGACGGTGATGTAAGTGCCGAGGTAATCGCTACGGATTACGAGGGGATGATCAAAGAAGGCGAGGAGTTAGCAGCTTTGCACCCGAATATCGTGGTGAAAATTCCTTGTATTGCTGATGGTATCAAGGCAATCAAGTATTTCACGAACAAGGGAATCCGCACGAACTGTACGTTGGTGTTCTCCCCGGGGCAAGCTCTGTTGGCTGCTAAGGCCGGTGCTACTTACGTATCCCCGTTCGTTGGACGTTTGGATGATATCTGTAGTGACGGTATCGAGTTAGTAGAGAAAATCGTGGATATGTATGCGTATTATGGTTTCAACACGCAGGTATTAGCTGCTTCAATTCGCCACACGCAACATATTATCCAATGTCTTGAGGCTGGTGCGGACGTGGCAACTTGTCCGTTGAGTGCGATCAAAGGTTTGTTGAAACACCCGTTAACAGATTCTGGTCTGGCAACATTCTTGGCTGATCACAAGAAAGTAAACTCGTAAATTCACGACTATGCTTGTACGTTTATTCGAGGATAACCCTAATGATCAGGAAATTCGAAAGATCGTTGAGCTCTTGCGTAATGGTGGCGTGATTATTTACCCGACCGACACGATTTACGCGATCGGGTGTGATATTAATAGCGTGAAGGCTGTTCAACGTGTGTCGGCTATCCGGGGCGTGAAAGCTGAAAAAGCGAATTTCTCGATGATCTGTAAGGATTTGGGGAATATAGCTGCTTACGCCAAGGTGAGTAACGAGGAATTCCGGTTAATGAAGCAATGTTTGCCGGGTCCCTTTACTTTCGTGCTACCGGCTACCACGAAGTTGCCCAATGTATTGATGAATAGACGTAAGACAATAGGAATCCGTATCCCGAAGAACTTTATCGTGCAAGCGATTGTTGACGAATTAGGTGGCCCTTTATTGACGACTTCCGTGAAATCTGATGAGGGAGAGGTGGAGTATATCACTGATCCGGAGTTGATTCACGAGAAATACGGTCGCTTGGTTGACCTGGTGATTGACGGAGGTTATGGAAATAACATTCCTTCTACCGTGGTGGATTGTACTGGCGACGAGATCGTGGTTACCAGGCAGGGGTTGGGAGTGTTCTAGCCCGCGCCGCAGGCTAGAAAGATAAAAGTTAAAAGATAAAAGATAAAAATTCTCTCCCGCTTCGGGCTTACTTGCTTGAAGCGGGAGAATTCTAAAATCTAAAATTGAAAGGGGTTTGCCCTTGTGCGGGCGGAATCTAAAATCTAAAATTTAAAATCTAAAATTGAATGGCGAGGTATCCCGGAATCGTAACTCCGGAAATACCTCTCTTTGGGTGAGATCCAAATTATAAGTTTATTTTTTCCAGAAAGTCTTGCTGAATAACACGAGTACTGTAAAGATTTCCAAACGACCTACCATCATTAGAATAGATAAGAAGATTTTGGCAAAATCGTGTAAATTGGCAAAATTGTTCATGGGGCCTATTTCACCAAATCCCGGTCCCACGTTGCTCATGCTGGTGATAACCGCACTACAGGCCGTGGAAATGTCCTGTGTGAACAAGGACATGATCAAGCTTGAGATGGCAAATATGAACATGTATAAAATGAAGAAACCCATGACTCCGGTCATGATGTTCGGGTGAACGCTTTTCCCGTTGTATTTGACGTTGATGATTCCGTTGGGGTGGATGATTCGTTTCATCTCGATAAACGAATTTTTGAATAGTAAGTTAAGCCGGATACATTTTAATCCCCCGGAGGTTGAACCGGCTGATGCGCCTATAAATAATAGGGCAAAGATGATGGCTCCCGTGAGTGCCGGCCATAGTAGGTAATCGGCGGTGGCGTATCCGGTTGTCGTCAGGATCGTGACGACTTGGAACAAGGATTCACGGATGCTTAATTCGAGATTGGCATAACCATTCAGGAATAAAACGACCGCGATTATCGCACTGGCCCCAAGCGTGATATAAAGGTATAACTTGAATTCTTCATCGTGGAATAATTTGCGGAATTTACCGTGTATCATCACGTAGAGTAACCCGAAGTTTGTCCCGGCTATGAACATGAATACGATAAATACATATTGGATATAAGCTGAATCCCAATAGGCAACACTGGCCTGTTTGGTAGAGTATCCCCCTGTTGCCATCGTCGTGAATGCATGGCAGATGGCATCGAACAGGTCCATGTCTCCTAGAAGAAGAAATATCATCTGAGCTGCTGTTAGCGAAATGTAGAGGTACCACATGCGCCGGGCTGTGGACCTGAATGTGGCCGTGAATTTGTCATGAGTCGGACCGGGAACTTCTGCAACGAACAGGTCACGTCCCTCTATTCCTAATCCCGGTATGATGGCCAAAAGTAGCACGATAATACCCATACCTCCCATCCATTGCGTTAGGGAACGCCAGAACAGGGTGGCGTGCGGTAAGGCTTCAACATTACTTAAAATGGAAGAACCTGTTGTCGTAAACCCGGACATGGTCTCGAAGATTGCGTCAACGATCGAAGGGATCGTTCCGCCGAACAAGTAGGGCAGGCAGCCGAAGATTGTGAATATGACCCAGGTGCAGGTTACGATGAAATAACCGTCCTTCTTGGCAAGTACTCGGTCTTTTACCTTCACGCTAAAGGCCATAAGGCTTCCCACGGTCAACGTGATAATGGATGAATAGACGAAAGCCATGACATCGCTTTCTCCGTATATTAAAGCTACGATAATACACAGGATCAGGAAAGCGCTTTCGACAAACAGTAGTTTTCCTATAATATTGGTAATGAACCTGAAGTTAATCATTTCTGGAACAATTTGATTACTTTCTTCACTGCGCTGGGTAGGGCGAAAATAACGACCTTGTCTCCAGCCTCAATTTGTACGTCTCCTTTTGCGATAATGGCGTCCCCGTTACGGATAACTCCTCCTACCGTGGCGTTATCCGGGAAACTCATATCCGCTAATGTCTTGCGTGTGATTTTTGAGCCGGGTTCTGCCGTGACTTCAAATACTTCCGCTTCCGAGAACGTGAGGAATTTTAAGTGTTTGACGTCCACGTTCATGGTGTAACGATAAATATGTGAAGCTGCAATCAATTTGGTGTTGACGAGAGTCCCGATACCGATGTTCTCGGCCAAATCGATGTAGTCGATGTTCTCAACCTCGGCAACACTTTTTTTCACGCCCAGTTTTTTTGCAAGCAGACAAGACAGGATGTTTGTTTCAGAGGAATGGGTTACACTGATAAATGCATCCGTGTTTTTTATACCTTCTTCCCGTAGTAGGGCCAAATCTCTACCGTCACCGTTGATTACCAGTGTTGATTTTAATTTATCGGCGATGAGGATACACTTTTCCCGGTCTTTTTCGATAATCTTGACATTGTAATTTTTTTCGAGTAGGGAAGCTGTTTTGATCCCGATACGGGAACCTCCCACGATAACGACATTTTTTACCTCGTATTGTGATTTACCGCAAAGGGCGAATACATTGGGTACGTAAAAAGGTTTCGTCACGATAAATACCAGATCACCGTAACGGAAGGAGTCATTTCCTCGCGGGATAATTGTGTGTTCGGCTCTTTTGATGGCTACTACGCGGAAATGTTGGGCTCCGTACCTTTCTGCCATTTTGATCAGGGTCAGGTTTAATACCGGGGCATTTTCCCATAGTTTGATTCCAAGAAGTTGCAATCGACCATCCGAGAACTCGTGTAACTGTCGAGAACCGCTTTGTTTCAATGAAGCCACGATCTCTTCGGCTGCAAGTCGTTCCGGGTAGATCAACGAATCGATACCGATCATTTTCAGGTATTCTTTGTTTTCATCTTCCAGATACTCGCTATTGTTAACTCTGGCAATCGTTTGTTTGGCTCCCAGTTTTTTGGCCAAAATCGCTGAGTTTATATTTTGGTCTTCCTGGTGATTGACAGCAATAAACAAATCACACTTGTGCACTCCTGCATCTTTCAATGCACCAATTGAGGTACAAGATCCCACGATAGACATGACGTCAAGTTGACTTCCAAGCAATTCAAGTTTTTCTTCATCGCTGTCAATCAACATGATATTATGTTCTTGCTTACTAAGCATTTTCGCGAGATGTGTTCCTACTTCTCCTGCTCCCGCTATGACAATGTCCATTTTTGTTATGGTGTTATTTAACGAGCAAAATAAAGCATTATAATTTGAATTCCATAGAATCCCATGAGTTTTTTTAGTTTATGAAGTCCATAAGGTTTGTGGACCCCCGCGGGGCGCTTTACCACGGCAGCTTGAGCTGCCGGATCTCTCAATTTAGAGTTTCTCAATCTAAAATACAAAGGATGTCTTAAGTCATGAGGGGTCTTCGAATCCTACCTATTGACAGCTCAAGTTGCCGGAAATAAAGCGCCCCGCAGGGGTCCATGAACTTTATAAACCTTATAAACTTTTACCCTCTTTCAGTGGAATAACAATTGTTCCCAGTTCGTTTGTTTTGAAAATGGGAATCTGGTGCTTGAAACAGAATTCCTCCCAGGCTTTGGTACATCCGTGTGAATTTGAATTATCCAGGATAAGTTGGAGAAGATGGGGATGCGGGGAGATCGGGGGATAGGTGTTCTCTGTCACGATAAGGATATCGCTGTTCGGATGAGTAGGGTGTGTTTGATCAAGAATAGCAACGGTATATCTGGATGAATGAAACTGATTGTCGGCATATTTAATTTGTTCCCCGCTAAATGCGTCATGCGGGGGCAATGCTTGTAATTGATTGGCGGAAATGTAGGAAGATAGACGGGGAAGGGTATCCGTATTTTTCAAATAGGTGTAATAGCCTTTGTAATTCAACAAGATTGTGGAGTGTTTGTAGGTGTTGCAGATGACGATTTCTTGTCCGGTTTGCCTGTAATAAGTATAACTACACGTGAAGATAACGAGTATGCCGACAGTTGTACAAAGAAGTTTTAAGATTTGTCGAGTCCTTGTGATCAGATAAATAATGGTAAATATAATGATGGTATAAACCAGAATGATATGCGTGCTTGTCGGGTATAAGTCCGGGAGATTAATGACGATACGGGAGAATAGTTCCAAGCTAAAAATAAAGATGTGGGTGAGACCTGAAACAATGTATGCTAGGTAGATACTGATGAATCCCGGTAAAGACAGTAGGATGATACCCCCGTATAAAAGAAGCGTGGCGACCGGAACAGCGATAATGTTAATCAGGATACTATTCAGGCTGATTGAATGAAAATAATAAGCCATGATCGGGAGTGTCAGAATTTGTGCCGAGAAACTGGCACAGAAAAGAGAGTAGGTTTTTCGGAGTAATTCGGGGAGTTCTTTTTTTATTTTCATTAGCGGGTAGATAAGTATGATTCCGGTATAAGCGGCATACGACATCTGAAAACTGACCGAGTAGAGTAGTTCCGGTTTCACGAGTAACGAGAAGAATGCGGCTGCAGCAATGGCGTTTAGTGAGATCGTTTCCTGTCGAAAAGCCTGACCAATCGTTATAAAACTCAATATGGCAGCAGCCCGGCAAGCGGAAGGGGAAAAACCGGTGATACCCGTGGCGATCCATATCAACGGGATAAGGATTAGTCTGAACTTTTTGTTTTTGAGGCGGAATAATTTTAACAGATAGGAAAGTAATATAAAGATAGCTCCCATGTGTAATCCTGAAATCGCGAGTAGATGAATCGTTCCCGTTTCTTGGAAAAGTTGTTTCATGGAGGGAGGCACATCCTGACGATTTCCTAGGCAAAGGGCGGCGAGTAAACGGTACGTGGTGCTGTCCGGTACAACCCGCTGTAACTTGGATAATAAGTAGACCTGTGCGGAATGACTGATGGAATAGAGATTGTGGGAATGTCCTGTTTTTTGTATGGCACTTATGGGAAACCCCCGAACATTGATCCCTTGATTGTGCAAGTAGTTGTTGTAATTGAAATCATGTTGGTTTTGCGAGATCACCAACGGGTACAAACGGGCGGAACATGAAAGCGAGTCGCCAATCGAAACTTTCATGGAATCCGGGATTTGTAAGTACGTGTATATCTGGTGACCGGAAACGATGATCTTTCCGGGAGACAGTATCCGATCACATCTTCCTTCCAGTATGTAGGTGTTACCGGGAATGATCGGGGGGAGCCTTGTTTCAGTTAGATACACTCCTGTCGAAAAAAGTCCGATAAAAGTAAAGATAACGAATGAGGCCCCGGAACGTAATCTTTGAATGCTTAAAAGTAACGTGAAAGATACGATGATAGAGCAAAGAATAGCGATAGAAGGGAGATGAGCTAGATACCGACTGGCGATATTACCTGAGATTAATGGAATCACGAGGAAGAGGAAAGGATATCGATGCCAGTGGATGGGACGCAAATTAATTTTAGATTTTGAATTTTAAATTTTAGATTTTAGATTGAAAAATCATAAATCTAAAATTTAAAATTAAAGGATTTCATGAGGTCTATTTCGGAAGAATAACCCTGTAACTCTGTTTAAATTTCCCGGCACTGATGTTGCTCAGTTTACCTTTTAATAAACGTTTCTTCAAGGCTGACAGGTGATCGGTGAACATGATTCCGTCTAGATGATCGTATTCGTGTTGAACAATACGAGCACGCGTTCCGGTAAATTCTTCCACGTGTTCCACCCAGTTCTCATCCCGGTATGCGATTTTGATCCGGTCCTTTCGCATGACATCTTCATGAATGCCGGGAATGCTCAGACATCCTTCGTTAAAGGGGACATCTTCTCCCGTGCGCTCTAGGATATGTGCGTTGATAAAAGCTTTTTTGAAATCCTTGCATGCCGGGTCCAGTTCTTCGAACGGGCTGCCGTCAATCACGAAAATACGAATGTTTTTTCCGATTTGCGGGGCTGCCAGACCCACTCCGTCTGATTCGTACATGGTTTGCCACATATCATCAAGTAGCTTACTTAATCCCTCGTATTCGGGGGTAATGTCTTCGGAAACTTTCCGAAGAATCGGGTGTCCGTAAATGTAAATAGGTAAAAGCATCTTCTAAATATTCAAATTTCTTTGTGATTCCATATAAGACTGCAAAATAATTGTCGCGCTGATGGCGTCGATGATTTCTTTGTCCTGTCGTTGTTTCTTTTTCGCCCCCCCCTCGATCAGGGCCTTGTGGGCCAGAACCGACGTGAAGCGTTCGTCATACATAACGACGGGAATGTTCGGGAGTTTACGCCCGAGGGCGACTAGGAACGGCTTGATATAGGTCATGCTTTCCGAATCCGAGTTATCCATTTGCTTGGGATGGCCCACGACAATGATATCTACCTTTTCTTTCGAGCAATAGTCCTGCAGAAATTGTAATACTTCGTGAGATCTGACAGTGGTTAGACTGTTTGCGATAATCCGGCATGGATCAGTGACGGCAATACCCACTCTTTTCTTTCCGTAATCAATAGCAATAATTCTTCCCAATAGATTATTCCTTTACAATGATGAAAATATCCTCGTTTTCTTTCTTCATTAAATACTGTTCCCTTGCAAATTTCTCCAGGTTATCCCGATTTCCCAACAACTCTTCCTTCTTCCGTT
>ENA-UEPH01001023-UEPH01001023.1-human-gut-metagenome-genome-assembly--contig:-NODE-1023-length-29362-cov-13.746833_pt1 | contig 29362 bp, 33 predicted proteins | sample MGYA00242891_ERZ507898 | MGnify/ENA primary metagenome ERZ507898 (study PRJEB26167, sample SAMN06115411) | human gut metagenome | host: Homo sapiens | place: China:Guizhou | collected 2014-10-15...
GGAACTGTATACCACGCATCGTATCTCTCATGAACTGAAGAAGGAAAACAATCAGTAATATAGAAAGGACGAGAAAAAAGCTTTCGGTGGCCAATAGGAGTGCAAACAAAACATAAATCTTGTAAGAATGAATTAAATTGCTGCAATTTATTTCGTCAGTTCAAATTAAGATTGTACTTTTGTTCACCGAAAGTGATATAGATAGCTTATGAATAGAATATTTTACGCATTCATTGCCTTGATGGCACTTGCATCTTGTGCCAACAGTTACGATATCTCGGGTACTTCTAACGTAAGTACTCTGGACGGACGCATGCTGTACCTTAAGATACTGGAAAACAACGATTTCAAGAACGTGGATTCTTGCGATGTAGTGCACGGACAGTTCCATTTTCAGGGTTCTGTCGACTCTATGAAGATGGCGAATATCTTCATGGATGATGACCCTGTGCTGCCGCTGGTGCAGTTTCATCGATATCGGTAATCTTGTTGGTATTGAAGGTAAGCTGCCCCTCGATGAAGTACTTGAAGTCCTTGCCGATATTGCCACGATGTCCGAGAACGAGTTCGTAACCGCGGCTTTCAACCTTACCATATGAATCCTGTGCTACAGGCACACCAAGTATGGTTTCTGGCACGGTTGAACGGGATACCAGGATGTTAGAACGCCACTCCTTGAAGACATCGAAGCTACCCTAGAGTTTGATGTTCCAGAGGTTCCAGTCAACACCGAGGTTTACCATCTTGGAGATTTCCCACTTACTGTTGGCATTACCGGTCTTGCTCTCAGCATAGCCATTCACAAGAGTTCCGTTATAACCGAAACCGTAACCGGTAGCTGAACCATAGATACTCTGATATGGGTAACGGCCTGCACCAGTAGAAGACTGACCAGCTTCACCATAAGAAGCACGGAGCTTGAGAAGATTGACAAAGCCAAGTTTCTTCATCCAGGATCTCCGCCGCCTGCTCCACCCGCTGATCGATCTCGGCCTTGTCCATTTTCCGCAGCTTCAGAGGGAAGGCAATGTTCTCCCGAACGGTCATGTGGGGGTACAACGCATAGTTCTGGAACACCATGGAAATGTCCCGGTCCTTGGGAGCTACGTCGTTCATCAGCTGGCCGCCAATGTACAGCTCGCCGCCGGAGATCTCCTCCAGACCGGCCACCATCCGCAGGGTGGTGGACTTGCCGCAGCCGGAGGGGCCAACCAGCACGATGAATTCCTTGTCCTGAATGTGCAGGTTGAAGTTGTCAACGGCCAGAACGCCCTCCTCCGTGATCTGGAGATTGGTCTTTTTCTCCGGCTCGCCCTTCTTCTTTTTCTTAGGCTCCTGATGGGGATAGATCTTCTTGATATTCTTTAAAATGACTTCTGCCATGGTGTGTTCCTCCTATTCGTTTTCGGATGCCGGAAGATACCGGACGTCCAAGGCGCCGTTGGGGCCGACGGTAAACCGCAGAGCCTCATGGGGCGGGATCTGCATACCGGGGACCGGGGGACAGTCGGAAAAATACAGGGCTGCCCCATAATCTGCCAGCAGCTTCATGGTGTCCGGATGGGCGCTGTTGTAGCGGCGGTCGCTGGACGCGCAGCAGACCACTGCGGTGGGACGGATCAATTCGGCCAGCGCTTCGTCGACGCCGTCTTTTTGTCCGTGGTGTCCCACTTTGAACAGGTCCGCCCGCAGGTCCGCGGGATCAATGCCGTCATAGCCCGTCACATTGGTGTCACCCGGCAGCAAAATCCGGGTACCCCGGTAATTCAGCCGCAGAATGAGACTGTAGTTGTTCATGCGGGCATCCAGCGCGTCCAACCGTTGGAGGAACGTACTGCAAACGTTTGCACTATTATACAACGCATTTATTTCGTCCGCAAGGGCCAACTGTTTTTTTGTAGAGGGTGACAGGATCTGAACGGTCAAATCTGGCGCAATCACCAATTCCTGACCACTTTTCGGCGCAAGAATGGTTCTGCCGTGGTCCTCTACCAGAGCGCAGAGGGTGCCGTAGTCATTCAGGGCCTGCATGAATTTGCTTTCAGAGAGGTTTCTCGCCACGGAGCCGTCCAGAGGCCGGAGGGATCGGTAAAGATCCGGCGGCAGCGTTTGCCACAGCACCGCCGGGGGGGCGATCCGGGCTGCCCGCAGGAGACCGCAGAGATGATCCTCATGGATGTGGGTGCTGACAGCCAGATCCAAACGGCGGATCCCCCGTTTTTCCAGATATTCCTCAATGCGGCTCCGACCGGAGGAGCGGTCCGCGAATTCGCTGTCCTCGGCGCTGCCGCCGTCGATCAGGGCGGTGAATACGTCGTCAGGCTTGGAGGAGTCCGGACATTCCAGTAAAATAGCCTCGCCGTAGCCCACATTTACAAAAGTAACTGTTAACTTCTTCTCTTCCATAAGCACTTACGAAATCGCACGTTTGATGTACACACTGGAAAGCAGCAGGACCAGAACGGTCATCACGATGGCGCCCGCGCTGCCGAAGCCAAAGTCCAGGGACTTGATACCGTAGTTGTAGAGGTACTGAGTGATGGTGGATGTGCTGTTGGCGGGACCGCCGCCGGTCAGCAGGTTCACCTTGTCGAACAGCCGGAAGCTGTCGATGGTACGCAGCAGGGCGCACAGGGCCAGGCTGTTCTTGATGTTGGGAAGGGTCACATAAAAGAGGATCTTGAAGCGGTTTGCACCGTCGATCCGTGCAGCCTCGTACTGGCTCTGCGGCACGGATTGCAGGGCAGCGTACAGCAGCAGGAAGACAAAGGGAGCACTTTGCCACACGTCGATGAGCACTAACATGCCAAAGGCGGTGTGGATATCGGAAAACCAGTTGTAGACCGGCAGGTGCAGAGCCTGCAAAACCTGGTTGACAATGCCGTAGTTAGGAGAGAGCATCATGCGCCAGCTCAGAGCCACAGTGACGGTAGGCAGCAGATACGGCAGGAGCAGCAGGGTGCGCATGGTTTTCTGGCCCCGTTTCAGACTGTTGACAAACAGCGCCATCACAAGACCGATGAACATCTCAAAAATCACAGCAAGAATAGTGAACTTGACGGTGTTGAGAATGGATTGCTGGAAATACGGGTCGCTCAGCAGCTTTGTATAGTTTTGGAGGGCAATAAAATGAGACCCTTTCTTCAGGCTGCGGAGAAGGTTGTAGTCGGTAAAGCTGTAAACCAGCGTAAAGAACAAAGGATACGCCGTCATGATCAGCAGGATCACAACGGTAGGGGACAGCATTCCCAAACCAAACCGTTTGGTCTGGGCATCTGCGGAGCGGAGTTTGGTATTTACGTTTCTTTTCATGACAGCGGCCTCACATTTCAGAAGCGTTACGGATCGTAATCATTAAAAGGAATGGGGGAAACATTCTTTTTTGTTGTGCGGCCGGGCTTTTCGCCCGGCCGCACGTTTCATTACATGCTAAATGGGGATGTAAGCGGAATGCTTACTTCATCAGAGCTTCCAACTGAGTCTGGGCATCGGCCAGGCCCTGATCGACCGTCTTGACGCCGTTGACGATGTTGTCCATCTCAGCGCCCAGAATGGTGTAGAACTGAGTCCACTCAGCAATCACGGGACGATACATACCGCCTTCCAGAGCCTTGCAGACGACCTCATACTGAGGATAGGTCTTGAGGATCTCGGCATCCTGCAGGCTGGAGTAACGGCAGGGCACACCGCCGGAGGGAACGGTGGACTTCTGGACATCCTTGTCCATCAGGTAGCTCAGCAGCTCGGTAGCCAGTTCCTTGTTCTGGCTGTTGCTGGGGATACCAATGGTCCAGACGCCATAGACGTTAGCGTTGTGGGTCTCGCCGCCCTTGGCGACAGCACCGGTGATGGCGCAGTAATCAGCAGCGGTATCAGCAGTGGGAGTGTACCAGCCGGGCCAGCCCACACCCATGGTGCCGGCGCCGGTATCGCAGGAAGCGATCAGGTCATCCTTAACCTGGGCGGAACCGGTAGCGATGAGCTTCAGATAGAAGTTCATAGCATCCTTGAACTCGGGAGTATTGACGGTGGGCTGATTGTTGCTGTCGATGACCCAGCCGCCGTAGGACAGCAGGATGGGCAGGAAGTCGACGACCAGGTTGTTCTGGCTGTCGCCACGATAGATGAAGCCCAGCTTGCCGTCAGCCTTGGCCTTTTCGCAGATCGCCAGCATATCCTCCAGAGACAGGATGGTGTCACCGGTGTAACCGGCGGCTTCCACGTTGGCCTTGTTGTACAGCAGGACGGTCACGTTGCCGTAGTAGGGAGCCAGATACAGGTCATCGCCCACATAGCAGATGGCGGTGGTAGCGGGGATCACGTCCTCATCCAGAGAGTAGCCCAGCTCGGTGAGGTTGGCCAGGACGCCGTTCTCGGTGAACTCTGCCATCCAGGAACCGTCCACCATGCACAGGTCATAGGAGCCCTTGTCATTGATGGCGTCCAGAGCGATGCCGGAGTACAGGTCGCCCTCAGAGAGCTCCTGCACCTCGCAGACAACATTGTGCTCAGCCTCGAAAGCGGGCAGGCACTCCTTGATCACGTCGGCATAGGTGCCGCCGCGCAGGATCAGGGACAGCTTGGTGGGTTCTGCGGAGGTATTATCAGCGGGAGTATTGCTGTCAGAGGGAGTCTCGGTCTTACCGCCGCCGCAGGCGGCCAGAGACAGGGCCATAGCCAGCGCCAGGATCAGGGACAACGCTTTTTTCATCTTGTTTTCCTCCTAATCTGAAATTGTTGGATTTTATTTTGTTACTCTTTGACAGCACCGCTTGAAAGTCCGGAGATCAAGTAGTTCTGCGCAAAGATCACAAACAGGGTAATGGGAATGACGGAAACCACGCCGCCTGCGGCCACCAGGCCAAAGTTGGTGAGGTTATCCTCCGTGTTCAGCAGGGCCAGCGCCAGAGGAACGGTGTTGTTGACGGCGGTCCGGGTAAAAATGACGGTGTAGGTGTACTCGTTCCAGGCATACATGAAGGAGAGCATGGCCACTGCCGCGATGCCGGGGGCCACCAGCGGCAGCACGATCCGGCAGAACAGCTGCCACTCGGTCGCGCCGTCCACCTTGGCACTTTCCTCCACCTCTTCCGGCAGATCCTGGAAGAAGCTGATCAGGAACCAGATGATCAGCGGCACGTTGATCAGCACGCAGGCCAGCAGCACCGGCAGCTTGGTGTTCAGAATACCGAGCTTATTGAACATGATGTACAGCGGGATGGTGAAGGCCACCGGCGGCAGTACACGCACCAGCAGGACCCAGTATGTCATGGGCTTTTTCAGGCCAAACCGGAACCGGCGGCGGGCGATGATATAGGCCGCGCAGATACCGACAACCAGCGAGACAAACAGAGAACCGAACGTAGTCTGCAAGCTGTTGATGATGGCGGTGCCGAAATTCTTGGCCGAAAACAGCTCCGCGAAATGGATGCCTGTCAGACTTTGAGGAATCAAAGCGATATGTCCCCTCATTTCATCCGTAGGCCGGATCGCCATTGCCACCAGCCAGTAGATGGGAAACAGCGAGACCATCAGAAAAAACAGACAGCCTATGGCCTTTCCAACCGTTCCAATTCTCTTTTTCCGTTTCACAAGAACGCCTCCTTATTGAGTGAAAAACGTTTTCCACCGAAGAGTATACATTTTATATAGTGCTGAAACAATCAAACCCAGGTGAAGCCTGTGTAAAATTTCTGTCAGATCGCGGCGCGGGAGGATGCCCGGATCTTGAGATTCACCGGCACCACCGTCAGCCGGGGAACATCCTGCGCACCGTCCAGCAATGCAGCCATGTGCTCCATGCACAGCTCGCCCATCCGTCGGCAATCCACATGGATGGAGCTGAGCTCCGGCTCCATCATGGGGCAGACGGAGGAATCGTCGAAGCCCACCACCGCCAGATCCTCCGGCAGGCGGAGCCCCAGACGCCGGGCGGCTTTCATGACGCCGGCGGCCAGCACATCGTTAAAGGCGAATACGGCGGAGGGCCGATCCGGGCGGCTCAGCAGACGGAGGGCCGCCTCTGTGGCGCTTTGGATATCCCGGTCGCACATCAACGCGCCGGATTCATCCACCGAAAGGCCGTTTTCCCGCATAACGGAGAGAAACGCATTGTAGCGGGCACTGGTGACGTAAGGGGAGAAGCGGCCCATCAGCATGGCGATCCGCTGATGTCCGGCGGAGATCAGATGGCTGACTACCTGACGCACGCCGCCGGCTTCATCCGCCACGATGCAGGGCAGATCGAAGCCCGCCGCCCGGTTGTTTACCAGGACCACGGGGATGTTCTGCCGCTGAAATTCGGAAATCAGGTCGGCCTGGGCATTGCCTGCCAGGATGACACCCTCGATCTGCTTGCTCTGGGCCGTGCGGGTCCATTCCTCCGCTGTGGAGATCAGAAGCTGGTAGTTGGTGCCGTTGGCGCGGCGCATGACGCCCTCGCAGATACTGGCGTAGAACTCATCCAGAATGGTAGCGCCCTCTTTACAGATCAGGAAGGCGATCTTGTCAGTCTGCTGCCGGGCCATGGCCCGGGCTATGGCGCTGGGTTGGTAATGCAGTGCCTCCGCCGCGGCGTAGACCCGGCGGCGGGTGGATTCTCGCACACGGTCCGGTGTCGTAAAGGTTCGGGAGACCGTGGCGGTGGAGACGCCGGACAGGCGGGATACATCATAAATCGTTGGGGTATCCATAAAACCGGTCCTCCTTTCCAGTGTAAGAAAGCGCTTACATTCATGCACAATAAAAATAAAGCGCCAAGTGCTGTGATTTGTGAATATGATATCATGGCAAAATTTGGATTGCAATAGAAAATCGCCATTTTCTACAGATATCAAAAACAACGTCTTTCTGTATTGTGCAACATTTACAAATCCAGATATTTTTCTTTGAATGCAGCGCTCCTTGCGTCACCGGTTCTATTCGATAATTCACAAAGCCGCCTATGTAAGCGATTGCATTTTGCAAAAATGCAATCGCTCCGCCCTGTAATCGCCCGCTTTTAAGAACCAATATAGCAGGCGGCCATGGATCACCCCATGGCCGCCTGCCGCTGTCGATCTCTTCAGTTTTCCATGTGCCGGCCCAAAAAGGCAGCGACGGTCTGGGCCAACTTGTACTCCGCGTCCCCGGCAGCAGCGGGGCTGTCGCTGATGAACAGCACCAGTCCCAGCAGATCTCCCTCCGAAAGGATCGGCGCGGCCACAATGGCCATCAGGCGGTCACTGCTGTCGGATACCGGGATCTGGGGCCCTTGACCGTCATATTGGTAGATGCGGCGGTTCTCCATAACCTGCTCCAGTTGGGCGGTAATGCCCTTGCCCAGCAGCTCCCGCTTGGCGCCGCCGGCCACGGCAATGACGCTGTCCCGGTCTGTCACGGCACAGATGGCCCCGGTGGAACGGCTCATAGTCTCGCAAAGCTGGGCCGCAAAATCATCCAACCCGCCCATGAGGGAATACTTTTTGAAGATGACCTCGCCATCCCGGCTGGTATAGATCTCCAACGGATCGCCACTACTGATAACATTGACAGCAAAGACCTTGTTCGGTCGGCGAGTTGCTGACTGAACGATTTTTGTGGGCAAATTTAAGCTATCTTTACTGCCTTGCGGAAAATTTGAGGATTCTTCCCACACTCCGGTGGACAGCAATCCATCAACATCCGCTTTAAGGTGGATGTCAATATGGTCTTCATATACTGTGATATAATCAACGATTAAAGAAATATCCTGTTTGTCCAACTTTGGCTTCTTCAAAATATCGTCAAAAACATCAATGACGGTTTTCGCAACTCGGTTGGTTTGCAGCAGGCGATTTCTAGAGTCGATGCTGGTATCGATTTGATGTTCCAAGCCAGAGATACGCTGAGTTAAGTCCGTCTCCAGTTCGCTATATGCTGCATCAATGATTGAGGTTTCATCTGGAGATTTATTCATGGTGTCGATTAACTTTCGCTTGTAGAGTGCTTTAAGCTGTTCTCTACTTTCGGCTAATTGACGCTCTAATGAGTCAATGGTGTTACCGATCTCCTGCTCACGCTCTGGCTGTTGTTTGATAGCATCCTGCAACTGGTCTAGCATGGAGGCTGAATTATCCCGAACAACTTGAATATACCGCTTTAGCACCTCATCCAATTTATCGGTGCGGATGTGGTGACTGGTACAGCCTTTAAGCCCTCGGCGGTGATAAGTACCACAGGTATATGCTGGTTTAAGGTCCGGTCTGGACATGGAAAACATGGGCGCTCCACAATCGCCGCAGTACAGAAAGCCTGAGTAATCAGTGGCATATTTTTTTTCACCACGGTAGTTGCTCTTGCGCCTTTGCTTTAATTGTTCCTGTGTATAGAGGAATGTTTTCGGCTCGATAATAGGCGTATGAGCATTTTCAATTAAAATATGTTCATCGGACTCTAATCGTTCGTCAGTACCATTGATACCCTTGCGAGAATATTTCCGCTGGCGCAAAACTCCGATATAAAAATCATTGGATAGGATATTTGCGACAGAAACAATGCTCCACTCTGCTTTGGATTTTAATTTCGTTTTCTGCCCGAGTGATTCTTTCCACGCAATTTCATTTGCTCTTGGAGTCGGTATGCCCTTATCAGTCAAGTGGTTTGCAATTCGCTTGTACCCCCAGCCGCTGTTGTATAAGTCAAAAATCGTACGAACGACTTCAGCAGCGGGGGGATCAATTTCATAAGACATCTCTTTCGTATTTGTCAATCTGTACCCATACGGAACAGCGCAGACCCATTTACCATTTTTTTGACGGTGCTGGATAATCGCCTTAATTTTTTTGCTAGTGTCCGTAACAGGAATCTCGTTGATAAGGAATTGTAGCTGAATTTTCAGCCAGTCATCGTCGTTTGGATAGTCGATACCGTCACCAATGGAAATGATGCGGACGCCTGCGTCTCGCAAATCTTCCAGTTCCACGAGTCCTCTACCGTTGCGGCGGGAGAAACGGGAGAAATCTTTTACAATAAGTACGGTAGATTCTCCAGAAATCAATTTACTTCGCATACGTTGGTAGGCTTCACGCTGCAAAAAGGTATATCCAGATTGGTCACGGTCGACATAGAACGAAAGAGCGGCATGAGGGAAATGCTCCCGAACATATGACTCAATGATACTTTTCTGGTTTTCTATGCTGGTGTTGTCACGATCCTGTTCAACATCAACAGAAATTCGTGCATATCCCGATATATTCAATGTTGTTCACTCCATTAAATTTTATTTGCAACAACATTGTAACACTGGCGAGATTAAAATGCAATACCTTATATTAAAAGGGCGTAAAAAACATCCTCGGTATCCTTTACCGCATCCATGTTTATCTATTGAATTGCAAAAGAAGTGCAATCGTATCAACTAGATTTTCATTTCCGGAGTGAAAAATGCTAATGTTGTATGTGGGATACCGCGCAATATAAGTTCCGATATTAACAGGCGAATCACCATGCGCAAGCCAGATATCTATATACTTTTTTTCGTTATTAATATTGACCTGCATCGTTTTTACTCCTCGCTTCCATAGTACTAGAAATATAATAGTTTGTATGGGCATTATTACCACTTCGCATGGCACATATGCTAGAAATTGGAGTAGGAACATCATATCTGACGGTTGCTATTGTAACGCAATATATTCTGCTCATGCTTTGTTACTCCCTTTTTGCTTTAGGCAAAAAAATCCCCTAGTAACAGACAACTCTGTTACTAGGGGTAAAATGCAAAAAAGCGCACCCAACCACCTACAGCAACCATAGTTGACTGTATGCGATAGGACACGCACTACGTTGTTCGCCTACCAAGCACTGTACTCGTGCTTCCCCAACTGTCTGTCTATTCCGTAGCCCCAGTCGGGCCTGAGCATAATTCGGAATTTTCATCCACCCTCAAAAATAATAGTAAATGATACATAAAACCTTGTTGACTCAATCTAGCAAAGTGGAGGTGCTACAACGATTGGTGTACAACCCAACAAGGTGGAGATATAAGATATTTTATTGCAAATGCATTATATAGCCGACTCACATGAATGTCAAGCTAAATGTCACACACATCTCTTTTTCTCTTTTTGAAAAAACGAATGTTCTTGATTATCAGGAAATCAAATTGATTTCACAGAGAAAATATGTTAAACTGCCATCAATAAGTAAATTCTGACTTAAAGGAAGTGGTAAAGTGTTAGCGATGTCTGATACCCCGATTGAGCAGTTTCTGCCTTTGTTTGCCCAAGCAGGTGTTCCGGTTGCTTTTATTGTTCCCACGCCAACTGGATATGGAAAATCCATAATGGATGCAACCACTTCCGTAAGACAGCTTTTTTTGAATCAGGGTCTTCATGATTATGACGTGCAACCGCAGGGTCCTGCTAACAAGGTCTTAATTCAAACTTTTCTTGTAACAGATTGTAGATTGATTGAAACGGAGACTTCCTTGTATCGTCCCATAACTAAGATGGGGGATCCCAGATTGTGGATTTATAATCTAAAGGACTATTGTGTTCCTAGAAATTTATTAGCCATGATAATCATGGAAGGATCGCTCTATGTCTTCAATCTTTCCGATAATCGTATTGCCAATTCTCTTTTCAATGGTGGTTTTTGCTATGATATTTTGTGCGAAGCAATTCACCAAGAAAATCTTATTGCCGAAGAGCTGAGATGGAAAATTCAAGAAATACATAATCAAGGCTTCTTGTCTTCCGTAACTAGAGGAGATCCGGGCGTAGGAGATACTCTTGAACACGCTCTTGGCTTGGTAAGAAACAATCGTCAGACGCCTGATTATAGAGGCATCGAACTAAAAGCGTCCCGTAGAAGACTATCTACCCCTAATCGTTGTACACTGTTTGACAAGACTCCTGATTGGCGAGTTGCTATGTCTGAAAGTGAGATACTTGATGCATTTGGATATTGGGGAGAAGATGGCAACGGTATTAGTCGTTTTCAGCTTTACTGCACTCTTACAGCAAGAATGATTAATTCACAAGGTTTAACCCTCGAATATAATGAGCCTCAAGACTCGGTTGACGTTATTCATGCAATTACCCACCCACGACTTGTCACGTCTTGGGATATGCAAGTCCTTCGTAATCGCCTTTTAGAAAAACATCCTGCAACCTTTTGGGTTAAAGCTTCTGTTGACATTGTTGACGGTTGGGAATATTTCAGATACGACCATATTAAGTATACCAGAAATCCTAATGTTTCTCTTTTTGCTGGATTGATTGCAGATGGCATAGTAAGTGTGGATTTCTTGATGCATTATAAACCTAACGGCATTGTTCGTGACCACGGCTTTCCGTTCAAAATAATGCCACAAAACGTCAATCTCCTCTTTCCTGAAGTAATCGAATATGATTTAACTTAACAAAATAAAAATGAGGGCAGTTTACAATGACTGCCCTCATTTTATTAGATTATTAAAGTACTTTTTTGATTTCGAGAGCAACAGCTCTAGCCAGTAACGGCGGAACAGCATTTCCCACTTGAGTATACTGAGGCACTTCTTTTCTGCGAAGGAGACCTCCAGTTGTGCGTTTTCCTAAAAACTCAAACGAATCATCAAACGATTGACAACGAGCCATTTCTCTTACGCTGAAAGTTCTAGGCTCCCAAGGACTAATATAGTCATCCGCAATAGTTACAACAGTCGCCGAAGGCTGATTCGGAGCAAATCTTTGACGAATATTCTTCTTGGTAAGAAGAACTTCTGCCTGCTCCCTTGTTGCTCCAGATTTTCCAAACAAATCGACAACTTCTGATGCAGATATCCCTAATCGCTTACTACACATAGCAATTAAGTTGGGCTTATCAGAAATGTCAATTCCTTCTTCCATAATTCTACGCTTAAGATAAGTCCCAGATTCTCCCGGTTGGAAGAGTTCAAAACGTTCACGCACAATATCCGTTTGCTTCGGAAGTTCGGTGTTCGTGATGTGCTTTGCCGCAATCGGCTTTCCGTCGATTGCGGGAGTTCTCCCATAAAAGCTATCTAACTGATACTGAGTAGAAGCAGGATTAACCGCTGCCTTTTTCTCTGAATCAGAAATTAAATCTCCGATTGCATCAAGCAAGGTAAGTCGTTTTTCAGGAGTCACTGTCGGTTCTGGATACTGAGGAGGAATAAGACCTCTTCGATATCCAATAAAGATTATTCTGTTTCTTCGCTGGGGAACACCATAATCGGCAGCATTAAGAATTCTCGGTTCAAGGGTATCGTATCCGATTTCGTTTAGTTCACTTCTAAGAATGAATGGGGTTACGCTTCCATCAGGGTACTCAATGCCAGTAATACCTTTGTATCCTATGAATTGCATATCAACAAAGCCTTCAACATTTTCAAGGACAATATATTTAGGCTTAATTTCATTAACGACCCGGACGTATTCACCGAACAGCATATTTCTTGGATCTGACTTATCACGTCGTCCCGCACGGGAAAATCCTTGACAACTGGGACCTCCTATCATCAAATCGATTTCAGGCATTTCTTTGCCTTTAAAGATTTCCAACTCTGTAATGTGCTTACGAATATCATCGCCGGTCAGATCTTTAATATCGGAGCGCTCAAACCATGTATTTTTTCCTTGAATCAAACCAAGCTGCTCATGCCTATGTTTATAGGTAACTTCGACCATATCACTAATATCAGAACTGAATAAAATATGGAATCCAGCCTGAATTAAGCCTTCAGAACAACCGCCTGCGCCGCAGAACAAATCAACTGCATAAGGCATCTCCAAACCTCCATTCTTTTGAGTATATTATATCAAATCCTGTTCGCAAAGTCCAGGAGTTTTAGACTTAAATGCCCGTTGTGCTGTATTATAGCAAATTTAAAGTTCGGTGTCCAGGCGATGTTCATGAAACCGTCTAAAGTGACAAATTGACTGCGTATTTTCAAATATAAATTGGCGTATTGGCACATTGTGAGTTCAAAGGCTCCATCATCCTTGCGCCGCCACACCTTAGCGGTGGTACAGTGTCCATAAGTCCCCGGTTTGCTCTGAACCGTAATAATTGGAATCGGCAATGCTCCGGAAAAGAAGTCCGTATTCAAATTATTGTAGATGTGTTCTAACTGGCTGACTGCCCGGCTCATTTTTGTTGTTTCCTTCATAGCGGTGTCTCCCATCATATAGAGTGCGCGCAGCGAACTCGCTCGCGAGATCGCTTGATTACCCCGCGATGCACACTTCCTTACAAGTCAAGGGGAAAGGCGTGGAGATTTTTCAGAATGAAAAATACGACCCGACCTTGACTTGTAATGATGTGTGCTGCACCGTCCCGTAGGGACACCTTATTCTCCCGTCTTCAAAACTTGACGAACGGTACTTTTAGCATTTTGATGTTGGCAGGCTCCTGCTTATCATAGAGAATAGCATGGAGCGGTGGCAGCTCCTTGATCGTATCAGGCGATACCTTGTATTCCCGCACTACCTTTTTCGTTCCTGCTCCGTCAGCATCCAGCAGAATCCCGGCAGACTTGTGCGTAGTTTCCACGCTAGCTTTCGTCCCGATAATATTTGCCATTGTCTCTGCGTCTGCCGCCGAATTGAGCCGCATAACCACATATTGACCGCAGTTTTCCAGCACCCGTTCTGCAAACGATTCGGATACAGCAGACAAGTCGGCAATTGACTGCGTTGCGACGATAATCTGGAAGCCCTGGCTCCGTGCCTGTGCGAAAATAGGCATAAGCTGTTCCGTTGCATATGCTCCCAGCTCGTCCATGATAATCACGCGCCGCCACCCATCTGGGCGCTGTGTTGCAATCATGTGCCGCACGTCATGAATAAACAGCTTGCCGATTGCTCTTGTGTAATCGGTATACTTGAAAGAATCCAAATCCGCAAAGAAAATCGCTTCCTCGTCACGCGCCATGGATGCGTTGATACCCTTGCACTCCGGACCTCCGAAAAAGGATGCACCATCCCCCAGCAGCAAATCCACATAACGGCTCTTGGACAGGGCTGCTTCCTGCGCGATGCCTTTCAATTTCCAGTATTCCTGCTGTTTTTCCTTTGAGATTTTTCCGCTTTCCACAAGCATTGCCAGCAGCTGCATGAAGTCCTCGTAATCGTAAAAGTCACAAATCGCCGCAATAGATAGAGGGATTTCCGCCGCACACAAACCTTCGCATACCGCCTTAATCCATGCGGAGGTGCAAGCTTTATAGTGCGGCTCCGTATACTCTGAAATCTCCACCAGTGCATCCGCCGCTTCGGTCGGTGACATTCCATTCAAAGGGTTGTACGGCTGTCGGCTCGCCTCCTCTGCATTGAGGCTTACCGTATACATCGTTCGTCCGTAGCGGGCGGCGATTCGCCGCGTTACATTAAGCAGGCTCCTGCTGTCATTAGTCCCGTTTTTGCCTGACAGGATATACACCTCGTCACTCTGCTGTATGGTCAGCAATATGTAGTTCAGCAGATAGGTGGTCTTTCCGGAGCCAGTGGTTCCCGCTACAAAAATATGGCTTGGGTTGTGGTTGTCAACCTTAGTAGCTTCTGGAAGCCGTGAAGTCTTGGAGCCTTCCAGAAGAACTGCATCCGCAGATGTAGTGCCTACCGTTACCAGCGCAGTCATAGTTACGACCGGAATCAATAGTGCAGGCAATGATGGAGTAAAAATCCAGCTAATTACCGTAGACGGTGCGAGCGCAAGCAGGCGTTCCACGCTCAAATAATGAATCATGATACCGTTTGCAACGACTACCATCATCGTCAGCCCAAACAGCGCGACCTGATACATCACACGCACCTCCGGGCGCTTTTTGGCGTAGCTGTAAATACCCAACATAACTACGGTTGCTGCCGGAGCCATCAGGAGAGAAGCTGCGATTGCCCATGGCAGAATTGCCGCGATTCGCTGACGTAAATAAATATTCTTCATAAGGCATCTCCTTTACTTCTTGAAGTACGACGTATACTTAGACATGGAATGTGTTGCAGGCATTGAAACTACACTTTCAATTTCATCCCATGTGCCTGTATCTCTTTTGTTTTTATGAATGTCCGCCGTTGCAACCTGTTTCTCGATTTCCACAAGAGGAATCGTCTGAATCCGGACACCGACTCTCTGCGCACAGCTATTTAGATTTCTGGCGATACCCGGTCGATTGTCCGGCGTAATCCATACCTGTTGTTGATAACTGTTGTTGTCCCGGATGTTCTTTTCCAGCAGGGAAAGCGGCTTGTGATTCAACTCGATTTCATAAGCATGACCACGGAACACAATGTCAGGGCGGTGACGCTGCTTGTCTCCCTTGCTCCGCAATACAGAATCCGTCAGCAGCTCACCGGGAGAGGCTCCCTCAGTGTGTCTGAGCCACGCACAGACCCGACCGACTACCAGAGCATGATGGGTCGTAGCGGACACCTCATAGGTGTGGCTGGTCTGCTTTCCCAGCACCGCCAGCCCCCGCCCGGAGAGATAGTAGCAGTTGGACCCAGCAGAATCCCGGCAGATCTGGAGCAGCCCCATCCCGCAGAGCTTACGCAGACACTTGCGGCAGTAGGTATAGTCGGTATACCCAGCCAGCCATGCAGCATCCGTCGCCCGCACAATCCTCAACCGGTCAATCACTGCCAGCAGGATATGTTCTCTATCTGAAATCATTTCCATAAGTTACCACCTTTCTACGCGCGACGCGCGTTCTAATTGCCCTTCGTCACATTGCCGCCCTACCTCATAGAAAATATGTGCTGGTTGTCCCATGTGGGGCGGCTGTGGTTCCGGGTGTCAAGCCGGAACCACAGCCGCCCGCCCCTTGCCAGCACACATTTTTCGGTGGCAACCTGGCGCAAATGAACGCGCGACGCGGGGCTTTCATTTGCGCTATGCTGCCCCCTGTCCTTCTACAGATAGATTTGCAGTAGGAGGTTTTCAACTTCGGAGTGAGGGAAGGAGGGAGAGGGCGCAGTTCCCCCGTCAGTTTTGGGGGGAACTGCTAACAAGTAAATCCAACTCCGTCGGTCGGTCAGTCGGTCGCCTTGCGTTCCTGCCAGTCCTAGGGGTTTCACCTAGGCATCGTGTTTTTGGCACCCTACCACTGTCCAGAGTCCACGATGTCCCCACAGCCAGTGGGTCCTCCATGCCGGTTTTATACGGGTTTGCGCACTCCTCCCGTTTTGGGGCAGGCTCCGGCAGGAATACGGAGGTTGCTGTCCCGGGCATTTTATCGCAGCGGCTGCCCACACCCTTGTTTGTTTTGCCCTCGTCGGGGAGGGCGCACAGTCACGTTGCTCTCTCTGTGCCATCTTATGTAGTTGTTTATGTAAAAGGACCTTGTTGCGTTTTAGGCAACAAGGTCCTTGAAATAGATAAGACCTTGTCCAGCGCATCATATTGCGTCGAACAAGGTCTTTTTATTAGCATCCCAGTCGTGTACCTAATTGATTTATGTACTGGTACGCTTTTTCTTTAGCAGTCAATGATGTCAATAGCGGGTCGCCCTCGCGGATGCGCATAGTGCGGCGGATCTCCTTGGGAATGACCACCCGGCCCAGGTCATCCCTTTATGTCAAGTAGGTGCAAAAAAATTTTACAAACTATCCGAAAAGCCTTTAATATCAATGGCTCTGGGCTTTTCGGACGGCGCTACGATGCACCTACGAGGTTTCGATAGATTATGTTATTTTAGGAGCAAATTCGACAGATTTGCCCCGAAATGAAACACCGGAGTCAATTCGCAACTCCGATGTTTTCATCGGTGTCGATTTTTGATTCGTTGAACTTCCAGACAATTTCGATTGTCTCAGTGTCATAAACAAGTACACGTTCAACTGCATCATACAGATGCTCTCTGAGTTTGTCATCGGACAAGCCGGTCATCCGGCTTGCTGCTTCATACCGTTCTTCTGCATCGAGACTTTGCTGATGGAAGACCTCAAGCTGGGTTTCACAGGATTCAAGCTGCTCTTTCAGGGCGGCTTGTTTTTGCGCAAGGGCGTCTTTGCCGGACAGATACTCTTCCGGAGTCAGCTTCCCTTCACGGTAGTTTTCATAGATCGTAAACTTCTCACGATCACAGGCATCATACTGAGCTTTCAGCAAGACGAGCTGTCTTTCCAGACTTTCATCTTTGCTCTTCGCTGTTTTTCTGACGGCTGCGGATTCAACACTGACGATCTCGATCTGTCTTTTCAGTGCTTCAAAGACGATTTCTTCAAGTGCGCTTTTCCGCCAGCGGACGTTTTCACACGGGCTGCCATCGTGATACCGATGGGACGGACAGGCAAATACGGTTCCATTGGCTTTCTCAAGTTTTCCGCCGCAATGAGCGCAGAAGTAAACTCGGTCTGACTGGTCATGGGAACTTCGGACAAACTTTCTACGCCTCTGGATTGCCTCTTGTGCCTGTTCGTATTCATCCTTTGTCACAATCGCCTCATGCGCATTTTCGCGGATATACCATTCTTCTTTGGGAACGCGCCGCTGGTTTTTGTCACGGATGAATCTGCTTTCGCGGGTATGGTTAACCATTGTTCCGGTGTACTTCACACTCTCTATCATAGTCAGGAGACCACGATGTGTCCACTGGGGCTTCTTGGAAGACGCCTTTCTGGACACGGCTTTATGCTGGGCGGGCGTTGGAATGCCCTCTGTGTTCAGCTCCTTTGCAATCTGTGTGCAGGACTTGCCTCCAATCACTTCCATGAAAATACGGCGGACTATCGGAGCTGTTTCCACGTCGATGATAAGGTGATGCTTGTCAGCAGGATCGGCTTTATACCCGTATGGGACGGTGTTCACAAACTTTGCCTTCTCCTGTTTCATTCCCATTGCAGACTTGACCTTCTTGGACAGGTCTTTGCTGTAATAGTCATAGATAAGGTTCTTGAAGGCAATATCCATACCGATAGTCTTGCCTTCATGTTTCGCGCTGTCATAATGGTCATTGATAGACTTAAAGCGGATGCCGAGAAACGGGAAAATATGCTCCAAATAGTCACCAACTTCAAGATAGTCTCGCCCAAAACGGGAAAGGTCTTTCACTACAATGCAGCTAATTTCTCCATGCTTTGCATACTCTATCATCTTTGCAAAGTCAGGGCGATCAAAGTTTGTACCGGAGAAGCCATCATCACAGAACTCTATACGAGGCAGATCGCAGAGAAGCGGATTCTGATCCAGATGACGATTGATGAGCATACGCTGTGATGCGATGCTGTTGCTCTCGTCCTTGATTTTGTTTGTGCGCTTGTCAACGTCTTCAAGCGACAAGCGCAGATAAATTGCGATTTGCTGCTTCATCAAGCAACCTCCTTCCTGATTTTCTCGCAAGTCTTCGTAAGTGCTGCAAACTCATCCATATAGCTGAGTTTGATTTCCAATGTGCCGTTCTCATGAATTTTCATGGTCTCGATGAAAGCGTCCGTCATTTCTTCGGAGATTTCCGTCGCATCGTGGAAACGGCGGATCAGCTGCTTCCACTTCATTTCGCCGGTAATCTGTTCCTCTGTTTGATTCTTTGGCGCTTCCAGCTCGGATAGGTTTCTCTCAATCGCTCGGATGTCCTCCATGACAATCTCTTTATGGTGGCTGTACTCGGCGTCAGAGAGCAATCCCTCCTTGAGATCAACATACATACCGCTAAGGAGAGACTGCTTTTGCGCAAGTTTTTGACGCAGTGTCCGTATCTCCTGAACGGTATTGCCTTGCTTGATCATGGCTTTTTTCATTGCCAGCAGAGAATGAAGCGTCTTCTCCATATCGAGGAATACTTCCATCTGAGACTTGATGAAGGAAAAAACTGCATCGTCAAGATCCTGCTTCCGTATTTTCACGTCGGAACAGCCTCTTGTTCCATGCTCGGCGTAGGTCGGGCATTTGAAGGTGAAATACACTTTGTCCTTCTTCGTGCTGATGGAACGCTGCAATTTCATGATTGCCCCGCACTCGGCGCAAACAAACTTCTTCCCGTAGATGTTTTTTGCTTTGGGTAGATGATCGTACTTACCTGAATTGGCTCTCGTGCGTTCTACGGCTGCACGGTTGATCTCCTGCACCTTCTCAAACAGTTCTTCACTGAGAAGTGGTTCATGGGTGTTTTTTGCGATGATCCATTCGTCTTCGGACGTGATGTGATAAGGGATGCCTCCATAGAGACACTGACTGCCTTTCTTTTGAGCTAAATGCCCGATATAGACGATGTTTTGAAGGATTTCGGTTATCATGTGCTTATTCCACAGAATGACGCGATCCTTCTTGTTGAAGTTCGTTTCCACACCGCGCTCCCGTTTGAGCTGACTGGGGGAAAGAATACCGGCGTCGTTGAGCTTTTTGTTGATGCCCATGTAGCTGACACCTTCGGCTCTCCATTGAAATATCTGGACAACAATCGGCGCAGTCTCAGGGTCGATCAGAAGATGGTTCTTGTTCTCAGGGTCTTTATGATAACCATACGGTGCATAGTTTCCGATATAATCCCCGCGCTCCATCTTCGCTTGAAGGGCTGTTGTGACCTTGCGCGAGATGTCCTTCGCATAAAAATCATTGACGATGTTCGACAGGGAGGCGGATAAATGCCCCTCGCTTGTTACCGTCGCAGTATCAAAGGAGTCATTGACGGAGATAAAGCGCAGATCGAAGAACGGGCAGACCTTTTCAATGAACTGAGATGTTTCGATATAGTTTCTGCCGAGACGGGATAAGTCCTTCACCACGATGCAATCTACAATGCCCATCTTGACGGCTTCCATCATCCGGTTAAACTCTGGACGGAGAAAATCGGTTCCGGTATAGCCGTTGTCAACGAACAGCGCCGTCTTCTCAAGATACGAACGCGACGCAATATAGTCTTCAAGGAGCGTGGTCTGGTTCTCAATTGAGTCCGAACCTTTTCCGTTATCCTCGACGGAGAGGCGGACATATAGAGCGGTTTTCCAGCGGCGGATAGGAGTATCAACTGCTGGGGTAGGGAGATTTTGCTTTTTCCGCGATACTCGTGCCATTAGACCACCTTCCTTTCAAAGCGAATGACTTTATTCGCGTCCTCCTTTTCCTGACGTTCGCGCAGGAACTCGACGATAGATGCAAAGCGGTCACAGTGCATGAGACCGACATCAATGTCTTTATTCTCTCGAATGTGAATATAGTCAATCAGGTTGACCACAGTGCTTCGAGTGAGTTCCTTGATATTTGCGTATTTTTTGAATTGCTCAAGCCAGCTTTGTTGTTCTGCCAGTCCACCCATCACGCTGTTTCGCTCACTGGTGAGCCGCATAATGGTTTCGCTTGCCTCTCTGATCTGCTGGTCGAACTGAGCTGTGAAGGTTTTGTATTCCTCACGGCTGATAAAATCGCTCTTGAAGTCTTCATAAGCGCCGGTTTTCAAGCGGCGGTTCTTATCAATGATTTCTTCCTGAAACGAAATTTTTGCTTTGATCTTCTCAATCTCGCGGTTTTCCCAAGCCATATCGTCAATCCGCTGCAACGCATCTGCCATATTCATAGCGGCGCTGATATGCGCCTGAACGACAGCGAGAACGGTATCATATACGACAGATTCTTTGATGCTGTGAGACGAACAGAAGGTCTTGTCGCTCTTGTTGCCGCCGCAGATGAAATAGGCATATTCTTTTTCGCCGCAGCGGGACACTCTGCGTACCATCGGACTTCCGCAGTCTGCACAGTAAATCTTCCCCGAAAACGGATGGACACCAGTTGCCCCCGAAGGGCTTCTGGTATCATCCATCATGAGCCTCTGGACAAGATCAAACTGCGCGGGGGCAATAATCGGATCGTGGGCATTTTCTGTCCGCGACCATTCGTTTTGCGGCTTTACCACGGTCTTCTTGACTTTGTGATTGGGAGATGTGGTTTTACCCTGCACCAGCGTTCCGGCATAGACCTCATTCTTGAGAATCCGGTAGATCGCAACAGCACTCCACAGAGCAACCTTCTTTGTCTGGAAACAGGTACGCTGCTTCGAGCCGTTTGCCTTTTTATGCTCGATTGGCGAAGGAACATTGTTCTCGTTGAGCCGATCTGCAATCTGTGCCGGAGATAATCCTTCTATCTTCCACTTGAAGATGTCCTGCACAACCGGTGCGGCAATAGGGTCAATCACCAACAGGTTCTTGTTATCCGGCGATCTCAAATACCCGAAGACCACACGAGAGCCGACAAACTGTCCGTTCCGTCGCTTCGCATCAAGGTTTGATCTGACCTTGATGGAGATGTCACGGCAATAGGAATCGTTCATCAGGTTCTTGAACGGAAGGACAAGCTCGTTGTCTGCCGCTCCGGGCTGTGCGCTGTCATAGTTGTCGTTGATTGCAATAAAGCGAATACCGAGGCGGGGGAATATCTTCTGGATGTAGTCACCAGCCTCAATATACTCACGACCAAAACGCGAAAGGTCTTTCACCACGATGCAGTCAACCAAGCCAGCGCGGACAGCCTCCATCATTCTGTTGAAGTCAGGACGCTCAAAGTTTGCGCCGGTAAAGCCGTCATCGCAGTATTCTTTTACTACGGTAATTTCCGGGTGCTTCTTGAGGTATTCCTTGATGAGCATTCTCTGGTTTGAAATGCTGTCACTCTCAAGTTTTTCGCCGGAAATAGAAAAGTCGCCATCTTCCTTTGATAATCTCAGGTAGATGGCGGCTTTATAATCTTTATCCAAAGATAATTTCAGCATAAAACGCCACTCCTTACTTTATTCCGGTCTGATAACCCGAAAACTGAAGTAGCAGTGGTGTTTCGCTGATTTTGTCCATGCTTATTATAGCACAGTCCAAAGCAATTATCCAGCCTTTTCAGATTTGTTCACAAAAAAGATTCTTTTGGGGTTATCCGACGGCTTTCTCACATACTTGCAAGCAGATTTACGAAATTGTCATTGATCGTAGCCTGAGTATTTGCGTAGGAAACCCTAACTACCGTGTTGCCGACCTTAAACATATAGGGATTTTTGATCTGCTCCACATAGGATTTCATCCGATCTTCTACCGACATGGAACGGTCAATTTTGACATCCCGAATATCCACCAAGGAGTCGAGAAGTTCTTTTCTGCTTCTCTCATTCTCCATAACATCACCGCCTTTTCACGAGTATTCTTGCCCAATATTTACCTTCTTATGCGTTAAGCCGCGAGAACACTTTATCAGCAAATTGATAGGCAGCAGTCATGAGGACCGCTGCCCATAGTATTCACTGATAAGTCCTTTCGGACGTTTTCACAGTGTTCTACTTCCGGCATATTTGCAGCTCGCGCCCCTGCCGAATAGGGAATGCTGCGGACTACCAATGGTCAATCGGTATCATGGGACTCTCACCCCTCCGAGGATCGCTCCGAGCCGCCCCTTCAAAGAAAAGACGGAAGTATCATTATACCCGGCATCTGCATCGTCGCAAGCAGCCGCACCACACGGCTGTTATAGCTCTCCGGAGGTCGCTCACTCCCTTGCAGGAGGTCTTGGCGTCGGAAGCTGTGTTGCTTCGCAGAAGCGGAAAGATCCGCAGCACTGAACTATTCAGTTTTCAAGGAACAGGTGAGGTGGTGTCTGAATAACCCCTCTACTATACAACGGACATTTTTGAGCCGATTTTTAAGTACCACTCTCAGAAATTTTGAAATATTTTTTTGCTCGTTTTCTGATTGCTCCTATATGCTGCGAAACGCTTGATGCAGAGACACCTTTTGACTTTGCAAACTGGGAAGGTCTGACCTTTCCGAATATAACGCAATCGTATATTTCTCTCTGAATCTCGGTCAACGAGGCATAAAACCTCCGCTCAATTTCCTTGAAAGCGACTTCTTCTGTGAAGTCGAATGGATCCTCCGTCCAAGGAGCCTCTCTGCTTTCATCCTCGGGACGGGTATCAAGTGAAAGCAATGTTGTAGTCTCATCATCGCCGTCATCTTTTGAGGCTGGCATTGAGCGACGGATCCGCTTCTCTTCCGCACGAAGCATCTTCATGACCTTACGGTCAACCTCCGTCACTTCTCCCGTGCTTTTCACACGCACCATGCACTTTCCGTCCTCCGTAGTCCAGAGGTCGTAGTCGAACTCGATAGGGGTCTTAGGTGTTTTCATTGTTCATCCTTTCCGCTGCGCGGGAGCAGCGGGAAGGGTGAAGACAGAAAAAGAGCCGCATGACGGTGAGGTTTGAATCCCATGCCGATAAAACAGAGTAATTAAACTCTGTCTCATGCGGCATTAGGATGACTTCACCTATCAGGCGGCTCCACAGCTCAGCTATGACATATATTTTATTTTAGAACAGAGGCTTGTCCTCTGGTTCTTACTCGGTACTTACTTGGTACGCGGGCGCAGTCTTCTCATGTTCAGCACATCAAAGACGGTGATCCGCCCGCATTTCTTGCACTTGGATTCTACATGACCTCTCGTGTCCTCGTAGACAGCAATGGCATTATGCTGACAATACGGACATTTCAGGTATCGGGGCTTCTGCTGGGAAATGGCAACTCTTGCCCTGTGGATTTTTTCGATCAGCTCCGGCGTCGGTTCCTGAACCCGAATGGATGCTCTCTTCATTACCACACCTCCAATGGGTCAACATACTCACTGAATGGACGATCTACCATGTAGCCGAGTTGACGAAGGCGGATAGACGCCGTTGTCTTGGAGACACCGAACAACCGGCAGAAAAGGCGCAGCGTTAAGTGATCACCATACGAATACCTCCCCTCGTAATTGATCAGCGGCGTTTCTGCAAACCGACGCATTGCCAGGTCAACCTCTTTTTGAGGAAGCAGGATCGCCGCGCCCAAGACATTTGCTTGCCACTCGTTCCAGTCCTCGCGGGTTTTCAGCTCTCGCGGTGTATAAGCAGTCCGTGCGGAATATCTCATTTCGCAGGATGCCTTTACCTCTTCCGATTCCAGTTGGAAGAGAATCTGATGAGCGCACTCGTGGGCAAGGGTAAATCTGCGCTTGGCACAGAGCCGCTGCACGTTGCCGGAGCGAATGAAGCTCTCGTCCAAGATAACCTGATTACGCTTCAAAGCCAGTGTGCGCGTAATGCCAAGCTCCGTGATCTTGTACTCAGTGTCGGCATAGGCAGTGACACCGCAGATGCTTCCATCCGGCGAGAGACGGGCGAATGATACGCGAAGACCGAGATAATTCTTTGCAAACTGATCAATGGGCGTTGGCAAAGCTGATCGGTCGGGCTTGTCAGCCTCATCCCCGAAAAAGAACCGGTTGAAGTCCTTCGTTGTTGAGGCTGCAATTTCTTCAAGTTGGCGCTGGGATAAAATCATGAGCAGTTGTCCTCCTTTGCTTCGACAAACCACTTATCACCTTCATGAAAGAGGAACGACTCCTTTCCTCTGATTATGACCGTGTAGCGGATGCCGCCACCCCCAACCTTGTTGGAGCTGGCGCGGCATTTGTACTTGAGCTGTTCGATCTGAAAAACCCTTCCGTCCTTCCATCGGATCAGCATCGGGATGATTGTTCCCTCTTCATCGACATCCAAATTGACTCTGACGTAGGCTTTTCTGCATTGTAAATTGTTCATAAGCGTCCTCCGCTCCTAAAAAAGTTGCCTGTTTCCGACACGAATTTCGCCAAGAATGTTGACACACGCTCTGTTCGTGTGGTATCATGCTCACGAACGAAACGTTCGTGTAGGCACAGTATAGCACGAACATAATGTTCACGTCAATGGAATTAGCGAAAGTTCTGTTCGTGTTTGCAGAAAATTTTAGAAAGAGGTGCCTTATGGGATTCAAAGACAGGCTAAGAGAAAAGAGAGTGGAAGCCAACCTGACACAAGCCGCTCTTGCAGAAAAAGTCTCTGTTACTGCGAGGACAATTCAAAATTACGAGCTGGGCAGTCGAAAGCCAACAAAATATGAAGTCGTGAAGAAAATCGCTGAGGCTCTGAATACAACGCCGGAATATCTTCTCGGCAACAGCGGAATGCTCGTCCTTGCCGCACAGGAACAGGGCGGCGCAAAGGCAGCACGGGAAATTGACGAGCTGGTGAGCGAGGTTTCCGGTATGTTTGCAGGAGGCAGTCTCAGTGAAGACGCGCTGGACGGCGCGATGCAGGCTCTCACCAGAGCCTACTGGATTGCAAAAGAAAAGAACAAGAAGTACACGCCGAAAAAGTACCGGAAAGAACAGACGGAAGAGTAAGTCCGGTTTTTGGTACAGGCTGTTTGATATAATGGTTATCCCCGAAGGGAGGTGGCGCGATGAACGCCGAACAACTATCAAAAGTCGGCAGCGATCTCGTCCGACGCTGCGGCACAAGAGATCCTTTCCAGATTGCAAACGCGCTGGGTATCAATGTCATGGACGATTGCGAAAATCTCGGATCACTCAAGGGTATGTACTGCATCGTAAAAAGAAACCGCTTCATCTTTCTCAACAAGGATTTGAGTCCTCAAATGAAGCGGATTGTCTGCGCCCATGAGATCGGTCACGACCGGCTGCACCGTGCGCTTGCAAAAAAACATGGCTTGCAGGAGTTTGTGCTGTATGATATGGCAACGAAGCCGGAGTACGAGGCAAACATCGTTGCAGCAGAGATCCTTCTTGATTCCGATGAAATCCTCGAATACATCTACGACTACGGGTACACCTCGGAGCAGATTGCGCGGGCAATGCACACAGACATCAACTTGGTTGCTTTGAAAATCGCGCATCTGGCAGAAACCGGACATAAACTTCGCCGGATGGAGTACCGCAGCAGCTTTTTGAAGTGAAGGAGGTCAGTATGACGAAAAGCGATGTCATGAAAGAGTTCCTAAAGAAGACCGTCATTCCGGTTGTGGTTGCACTGTTTTTGTTTTCGATGTTCAGCCGTATTTTCGTCGAAAACGGAGCGCCCGATTATTTCCTGATCTGGCTTGCTTGCGGAGTGCCTTTTGGCATTGGGAAGATGTTCACGCTGATTCCGATTGGCTTTGGCATTTCCGGGACAGTAGGTGTTGTCGCACTCAACCTTGTCCTCGGTGGTCTGATCGGCGGCGTAATTCTAATCTGGAAGCTGGCAGTTGCCATCTGGTATCTTCCTCTGAGTGTTGTCCGTTTTGTGAAAGCGTAAGATAAGCTATATGTATTAAGAAGAATGCAAGCGCAAGCAAGACTTCTGTAACGACGCCAAGCGAAGATACATCATCTGAAAAAGCTGCTGCCTACACGAGAGACTGGAAAACCCTAAAAAGCAGGAATACAGATTGAGTCTCGAAAGGACAATATCAGGATGAACAATACCGACTATAAAGAAGCCCTTTTCTATACTGCTTCCATCTTTAACGAACGCTTGGGGACGGAGTTCAGCGAGGACAACCTTGTGTTGCGTTGCTTTCAAACGGAAAATCACCAGGAAGTCTTTGAGCAGTTCTGCAAGCAGTATTTCCCTGACCGGCTGGAAGACCGATATACAGAGGACGGCTATTTTGACTTTCACGCCTCTGCATTTGTCGGCACAGGAGACGGCGCGGACGGAATCCTTCTGCGCACAGACATAGCGCGTCATCCGGCAGAGTTGAAGCACATTCTTCTGCATGAGCTGGCGCATATCTTCTGCACCCGCAACGAGATTGACGGAGATAATTTCTTTGAGCGATACTGCATGGATGATACCATCAGCCGCGAAGAGGACGGAACCATTAACGCCGGTTATGCGGTCTGGCGGGAACTGATTGCGGAGCTGATTGCATTTGAACTGGATGACAACTGCGATGTAGTTCCGCTTCGACGCAAGAAGGACCTACTCAGCTATTACGAAGGAGAACTCCTGACCGGCAACGGAAAAATGGGCGTCAGCATGATTCTCTGTGAGGCAATGACCAGTGCTGAGGGCGAAGCATCTATGACATGGGACGCTGCCAAAAGCAAGTTTACACGGCTCAAGCCCTTTGATGATCCACTGTACAGGGACTTGCTGGAACTGGTTTTTACACACGTTAGAAAATACTTTATCGTGATCGACCGCGACTTTATCTATGAAATTGGAGTGTTATATCTGACCATTGCCGCGCAAGCGATGATTGCGTCCCTAAAGAACAGATTTCAGGAAGAATAGACAGACCGATAGAGAGAAAGGACGGGCAATGATATGAAATACAAGCTGTTTCGCTCCCCCGGTAATCTGGACAAGGCAGTCCGGAAGCACGAACTGGTTGCCGTGGAAACCGGCAAGAGCATTGATGATGTGGCAAACGCGCTTATCCGTGCCGTTCGGGATGATCTTGCGGAAATGCCGGAGTATACGCACTGCGAAACCGCTGCGTATGCACCGGAACCAATTCATGAGCATCGCCGCGTAAGACGTTATCAGTATGAGATGATGGGTGTTGTTTACCCGCAGTATGCGGAGAAGAACATCCTGATTGATTATGGCGTGATTGAAGAGGCGGAGTAATGCCAAAGAGATATGCCAGACAACTACATAGTGCAGATGGTTTGATTGCCGCCGTCGAACAATACGGCTTTCTGCCCTTCTTTCGGAACGAGATTCACGGCTTCTCCATCGAGGAACTTTGCCCACCTGAGTTATGGTTTGCGGATGATGTAGATGGTCCGTGGGAATGGAAAGGACCGGCTGCGCGGAGCGGCAAATGTCTTTACGGCAAACTTTTCAACAAGAAGGCTGGATTTGTGAGTCGGGAGTGGATTCCGGACTTTGCGAACTTCCGGCGTGACGGCTATGACTTTGACGCCCGTTGGGATGACGGCTTGGCGTCCTACAAGGACAAGGAGCTTTATGAAGCCATAGCCGGTGAAGGCAGGATGCTTTCCAAACGGCTGAAAGAGGCTCTGAACTACCGCAAGGGCGGAAACACCGGTTTTGAGACGTACATCACGCGGCTGCAAATGCAGAGCTATGTCTGCATCGCGGATTTCGTCTATATGCAGGATAGATACGGAAGACCTTATGGCTGGGGTGTCGCAGAGTATGCGACGCCGGAAGAACTTTTCGGGTACGACCTTATCACATCTGCATATCAGCGAGACCCGCAGGAATCCAAAGAGCGCATTCTAAAACATCTGCAATCACGTCTGCCTAACGCGACCGAAATGCAGCTTGAGAAAATCATAAAGGGGTAACGCAATGGACGATATTATCTTTGAGAAGGATTACCGGGAAACCGAGTCTGCCGAATACGATAAATGGTGCGATGAGGTGTTTGACCGCGCGGTTAATGGTGGTATGCTGAAAGCGTACTCCGAAGCAATGGACAAGATACCAAAGATCATTGTACCGGAGGACAAGAAGAACTACGAGTATCTTCTGGAACGCTGTGATGCGTTTGTCAAGCTACACCGCGGGTATATCAAGGGAATCGTGGACTATCATCGTTGGCACGCGGAAATCAATATGTTTCTTCCGTTTGCGGAGTTCGATGACTCAGAAGACCTTGCATTTTTGAAAGAAATTGCAGAAAAGTCGCAAACCGTCTGCTTCTCCCCGGAGGAAGAGAGTGGCATTCGCGTTCATATTTTTATCAACTACTTTGAAGAATTGATGTCAGCCGAACACAAGTCATACATCGAATACGATGCTATTATGCAGGACAAGAAACTATCTGAGTTACTTGGCATACCGGATCTTTCTGACGAAGAAAAAGAACTCGCCCTGAAAATGAAGGGCATACTTGACCGCATTGATGAGGAAACAAGGATTGACCGTACCACGGCTTTTCGAGCCGTGCTTGATAAGATGACAAAAGAGCCGGAAGAAAACTGGTCGCTTCGTTATATGGCAACATTGCTGGAAGCTCTGCTATACTTCATGCTGAATGAAGGAAATGAAAAGATTGATGAGGAAGAACACAATGAGTAATAAACTTGTAGCATATTTTTCTGCATCCGGTGTGACCGCAAAGGTTGCCGAGACGCTGGCAGAGGCAATCGGGGCGGACATCTTTGAGATTGAGCCGAAGGTGCCTTATACGGAAGCGGATCTGAACTGGATGGATAAGAACGCCCGCAGCACGATTGAGATGAACGATCCTGCTTCCCGTCCAGAGATTGCCATAAAGCGGGACAACATGAAGGACTACGACACAATTTTTGTGGGCTTCCCGATCTGGTGGTATGTCGCGCCGACGATTATCAATACGTTACTTGAGAGCTATGATATGACCGGCAAGACGATCATCCCGTTTGCAACCTCCGGAGGAAGCGACATTGACAAGACGAACGAACGCCTTGCGCCGAGCTGCAAAGGCGCAAAGCTGATGGACGGCAAGGTTTTCAAGGGCAGCGTCGGGCATCAGGAGCTTGCGGCGTGGGTTGAAGGACTTGGACTTTAAGGGGCAGACAAATCGAAGTTTATATATAAAGGAGAATATTGATGAAACTGTTTTTATGTTCGCACTTTTCAAGTGTAGGAAGTCTGATAAAGGAA
>ENA-UEPH01001026-UEPH01001026.1-human-gut-metagenome-genome-assembly--contig:-NODE-1026-length-29321-cov-9.304678_pt1 | contig 29321 bp, 20 predicted proteins | sample MGYA00242891_ERZ507898 | MGnify/ENA primary metagenome ERZ507898 (study PRJEB26167, sample SAMN06115411) | human gut metagenome | host: Homo sapiens | place: China:Guizhou | collected 2014-10-15...
TGGATTATGGAATAAAAGGTTACAAAGCGATGTTCGAGATATACACGGAAGATCCCGTCACCGTCACCGAAGATAACATCGTAAAGAAAGAGGGTGTAGAAGCCATATTTAAAGCGTACACGGACAATGATTGCCAATTCTCCGGCATCATCAACCTACCGACGGCTTCCTCGAAAGTATACATTTATTCGGAAGCATTCGGGTTACCCCGATGCTTAGAAGCAGAAGTTACTTCATCAGGCATCAACTTCAACCTGAAAGAATACGCCTCACGACAACTCACACAAAAAAGTCTTTCCCGAGCAGATAACTCGTATACTTTCAATGAACCCTTTGACAAGAATAACCCATACAACATAAGGTCTATCGGTAGCTGGGACAAAACGGGAAAACCCAACTACCTCGAATACGACGCTATCATTCCCGATGGACTGATTAACAGGATACAAAAAACATTACCTTCTGGTAACGTAGATAACAGCTCCTACGCAATATCCACAGAAGTCTCGAATATCAAGGTTCTTGAAAATGCAAAAATATCATTGATATTCGTGAGAGAATGGGCCAGTTGGAAAAACTCCCTGGGTTATTATTATTACCCGACAGGCAAAACCTTCACGAAAGAAGAATTCGAGGCCCTGCCGAAATATATAGCCCTGCCAAACTGTTCCATCCTAGGCTGCCTGGGAGGTGATGAAACGAATTCTCCCCTACAACCGGGAAATCAGATCAAAATGAAATACTATGGAGCAGAATATAATAGCGAAGCTAGTGAAAACTTCCCGGCCGGAATCACCATTGGCTGGTTCCTTCTCCCGGCTGGATTTGAAGCGGGTACTGCAGACAAAGCCCCGAAAATCAATCCCAAAGGACATGGCAACTGGGGTAAAGTTGTTTTCTCAAACCAAGAATTTAACGAAAATGAAATATCTTCGTGCGTGAGTCTTTATGACGAAAAAAGTTCCAAAGTTGTTGTCGGATTCGAAGATGGAGGGAATAAAAATTATAACGATCTCCTTTTTTATATCGAAGCCACTCCTGATGAAGCTATTTTCGATCCAAGTAAACCCCCGACCAAACCGGAAGAATACGACCCGACAACAACCATCAAGAAAGGAACCCTGGCATTCGAAGACTTATGGCCACGCCGGGGAGACTATGACATGAATGATGTTGTAATCCGGTACAACTCCACGATTACAAAAAACAAAAACAATCAGGTTACTAAAATTGAAGACGTTTTCACGCCTCTAAACATAGGAGGAACTTTCCCCGCCGCTTTCGGTTACCAACTGGGAATTCCTGCCACACAAGTAAAAAATATCAGCATCCAGGGCGGTTCATCCACGGCAAAAGTAACCAATAACATGGAACTCGACCAAGAGAAAGCAACCATCATGCTCTTCGATGACATCCACAATGTTACCTTAGGAAGAAATATCACGGTTACCACCGAATTCTACGGCACGGAGACAGAAGAAACTATCCTGTTCCCCCCGTACAACCCGTTCATCTGTGTCGGAACATTCATCCCGGGGTACCCGAGAAAAGAAGTTCACCTTCCGAAACACGAGCCGACCTCTTTAGTAAATAAACTATATTTCGGCAGTTACGATGACTACACCTACATTGATAAATCAGGGAAGTACGTTAATTGCTACATGACCGAAATTGCTTATCCATTTGCCATCAATCTCCCGACCATTGATTACAAAATATCCATAGAGGGACGATCCATTGACAAATCCTACCCAAAGTTCAAATCATGGGCAGATAGCAAAGGAGACCAAGACAAAGACTGGTATTTATACCCGGAAGAAAATAACTGATAATAAAACAGGGGCTTTCGGAAAGCCCCTGTTTCTATTTAGAACGTGTAAGAAACCGAAGCCTGGTAATTCCGGGGTTTACCCAAAACGGTCGTTTTCTCGAAATACTCTTTATCAAACAAATTATTAACATTCAACGCCAATGTCACATGATTCTTGATCGTGTAGAACACTCCGGCATCCATAAGCCACAAGGCCGGATCATAAACTCGATTATCTATATTCCTGAACACCTTATCTTTAAAATTCCCGCTTAACTGGAATGAAAGATCCTTCAACACCCCGCGAGGAATCGTGTAATCGGCATAAGCATAGAATGTCGTACGAGGTACACCCGTGGCACGAACATTCTTATTTTGCTCCTTATATTTAGAAAAACGTCCGCTCTCCGCGATCTCACGCAAACGATAATCCGACCAACCAAGTCCCCCCGTTATCTGCAATGTCGGCAACGGACGCACGACGATCTCCACGTCAAAACCCCGCGAGTCAGCTCTTCCGACTTGTCCTCGAATACTCTTTTCCGTGGCAACACCATCAACTAACACGGTCGTGTCGCCCAGACTTTTCACGATATTAGACTTACGGGTATAAAACACGCTTGCATTAATATCCACCATTTCATTTACCGTGTAACGGAAACCCAACTCGGCCGAGTAACCTTTCTCCGGCTTAAACACCTCGCCGCCATCTTCATCGGGATTGAACTCGTTACCTTTACGATCCAGATACATAACCGTCGGACTATACGTTGTCGTAATCGGATTGAAATAAGAAGACATCGAACCGTAAAAAGACAATTCAGGCATCGGGAAATACACGAGTCCCAAACGATACGTGAATGCCGATGTTTTTATCTCTTTCCATTCTTTCCTGTTCTTCGTCTCGTACTTCTGTTTAGCATCATCAATCGTGGCACTCGACGTTTTCCGGTTATACAAATCCACACGTCCGGAAGCCATCATCTTCCATTTATCATTAAATTCAACCACGTCATGTAAATAGACCCCATGCGTCCTTTCCGTGCGAAGAGAAACGGCAGAAACTTTTGTATCCCACCACCCCTGCACAATATGAGGATTCCGTACAGGCAAAAGCACATCCAAACCGGGACCCCACAAATCATCATCGCCATAACCATTATATTGGGCAAAATCAAAACAATTATACGTCCACCCGAATGTATAGTTATGCAAAACAGAACCCGTCTCGAACTTACCGGACAACTCGATCGTATTATTCACGTTCTTGTGATCCGGGTTAAAATTCAACGGATTTTGACGAGCCGCATTTCCCCGTTGAACCGTATCCAGGTCAACATACACTTTCTCATCTTTCGTATTAATATAATACCACTTGTATATCGGGTCCTTGGAAGTACGATAAGAAAGCCCCTCGATACAATGATAATCCAAATCACTATGAAAATACGTGAAACGCTCTTTCAACTTCATCCAATCCGTGATCTGGTAAACATATTGCACGGACACATCCCAAACCTTACGATTCATGTAATTATTGGCAAAGTCGTTATAAACCTCACGATAATCTGCCTCCGGATGGCGTTCACTCTTTAACGCGTACGGTTTATCATCCGCCACGTAGAACATATCACCGGGCATAACGGGAGCGGCACCGATCTCCGTTGTGTAATCATCATCCGCATAACTGCCGGTAACATCAATTCGTCCCCATTTCCCCATATCGGCACCCAAGGCACCGTACATAGAAAAGCGATTCGCATTCACCTGGCGCCAGCCATCACCCGTTGAATAATTAATATTGGCACGATATTCAAGAGGTCCCACCAGTTTCCCACCGAATCCCAGCGTGGCCCGCCTTTCATCCCAACTCCCGTAACTAATACGGGCATTAGCGGTAAAATCCGGGGTTACCTTCTTGCGAACGATATTCAAAACCCCACCCATGGCCGAGTGTCCCGCTAGAATAGACGCCGGTCCCTTCAACAACTCGATAGACTCCACCGCCGACAAATCCCCGTAAGGAACATTATTATTCAACGTCCTCTCGTCACGAATCCCGTCAATCATGATAACGGCACTCCCCTGCCCGCGAATGGAAAACTGCTCGAATTGCCCGTATTGCTTATCTTTGGCAACGATACCCGGCAAAAAACGAACGGCATCCTTCAAATCAACAATTCCCTTCCTGTCCAACATCTGGCTCGACAACTTACTCACCGTGATCGGCACGAAACGCAAGGGTACATCTAAACCTAACAAATCTATTTTTTTCTTTTTCTCCATCACCTCCACCTGCTCTATTCGGAACAAGGAATCCGTGATACTCTTTTTTGTTCGCTTATCTTTTTCCTGGGCGAGAAGCGAACCGGCACACACAAACAGCAACAATGCTAATACAACAACTTTTTTCATAAAACTATATATTAATAATGAATAAAGCATTATTAACATAGTCTTTAGGGCAACATGAGTTTCAAGGTAAAAACGTATCTTTTCCCTCTCGCTTTTTTTCCCGAAAGCTATGGTTATCGTGTTCGGCAGGTCTTCTGACTCGTTCCGGATTTTGTTGCCTTCCCGGTTTAAAACCAGTGACATTTGAAGTACAAAATCCCTTGTAAAGGAACTTACAGCTGCGGGTACAGTCCCGGATTCACACCGGGTTCCCTATTAAGCATCACCTCCATGAATGAAAGCGTTGCACCAAAACCGAGGCAAAAGTAATTATTTTTCTTCACAAGCAATAACCTTTTTACAAAAAAGTATATACATTTGTCTCGTCTTAGGTGATGTGTTAACGTCCAATTAATACACAAGAGGGAAGCCGGTTAGAATCCGGCACAGTGCCCGCTACTGTGATGCCCGTTTCTCCCCCAGGAGATTCAAAGAAAGGTTCTTACACCACTGTCCGCATGGACGGGAAGGTATCTTTCTTAGGCGTAGTCAGGAGACCTGCCGAGACAAACATAGGTAATAGCGTATTCTCGGGGCCAGGAATGCCATTATAAACTTTTAAAACTTGAATCTTATAATGAAGAAAATTGTAGTGCTAACTACTTTATTCATGTTAGCTTTAGTAAGCACCTCGTTGTGTCAAATCACGTTGAAGGGAAAAGTCGTGGACGCTAAAAACGGGAAAGCCCTCGTCGGCGCAAACGTACGCCTAATCGGCACCAGCATCGGGATCGCCACCAACAACAAGGGAGAATTCATCCTGAACCGGGTCCCGGAGGGGACCTACACGCTCCGGGCCAGTTACTCCGGATACGAAGTCAGTTCCATGAAAATCAACAGCAGCAAAAGCGACATCCTTTTCCGCCTGACCGCTACCCCCGTCAACCTCAATCAAGTCGTTGTCACGGGAACGGGAACCCACCGTCGCTTGAAGGATTCCCCCGTCCCGGTAGAAGTCCTGAACGGTACGGACTTGAAGCACGCCGGAGTAACTTCATTTGAGGATGCACTCCTGCTACTGAATCCCTCGTTCAACATCCGTCCCACGGCCATGGGCTCCTATTTCACGCTAAACGGGATGAGTAATAAATACATTCTGATCCTTGTCGACGGGAAAAAACTCGCCGGGGATGTATCCAACAACACGGATCTCTCCCGCATTGACATGGGAAGAGTTAAACGGATCGAAATTCTGAAAGGAGCCGCTTCCGCCCTTTACGGTTCCGATGCCATCGCCGGGGTAATAAACGTGATCATGGAACAACCGAAAGACCCGATCAGCGTGCAATCTAAAACCCGCTTCGGGGGGAATTCCAGCTTCACGCAAAATGCCAGTCTGGACCTCAACCTCGGTAAAGTTACCTCTTCCACGTCTTACCAACGCCGCCAGTCAGACGGATGGCAATTAAGCCCCTACAAGATCAGCGCAGACACCGTTATCCCGACTCGGAGCGAATCATCCAGCTCTTTCTCCTCCAATATTGTCAACCAACACTTCACCTACTCTCCCGTGAAAAACGTGAACTTGTACCTCCAAGGAAGCTACTTCGACAAGGAAGTAAATCGCCCGGTCGAAGCGAAGAAAAGTGACGGGGGATACCAGTACGACCTCACTTACATGGATTACAATATCGGTTTAGGTGGTAAATACTTCCTCGACAAGGGAGCCTACCTCTCTCTCGACCTCTACATGGACAACTACGAATACAACAAACTCTACACGGTCGCCCAAGTCGACGGAAAAGACACGACGTTCCGGATAGGTGACGAAGAACTCACCAAACGCCAGAAATACTACAACGGGAACCTCAAAGGAGTTTTCCGTGTCGGTGATTACAACAAATTCACCGTCGGAACCGAATACGTTGACGATTATATGAAAAACCCGGGAAGCCTTGACGAACCGAAAGAAATATACACGCTCGCCCTTTACGCCCAGGACGAAATCCGGCTCTGGAAAAACCTGCAAATACTACCGGGATTCCGCTACGTGTACAACGAAATGTTCAAAAACCGCTTTACGCCCAAAATTGCATTAATGTACACCTGGGGTTCATTTAACTTCCGTACTTCCTACGCCTCCGGCTTCAAAACCCCCAGCCTCCAAGAACTATACTACGACTACGAGAACCGGGGAGCCGTAACCGTCGGTAACCCGGACCTGGAACCGGAGAAATCCAACTACTACAACATCAACATCGAGTACACCGGGAAACACCTTAACGTTTCTTTCAACGGATACATCAACGACATCAAAGACGTGATCGACAAATACAAGGTAGACCTGACAGACGAAGACAAAGCCAACAACATCACGAGCCGGAACCTCTATCGCAATCTTGACAAAGCTCGCATCGAAGGATTTGACATTTCCGTGAACAGCTACCTCGGCGCCGGGTTCTCCGCAGCCGGAGCCTACAATTGCGTTTACGCCGCCGACGGCGAAGGACGTCGCCTGGGTGAATCCGTCCGTCATGCCGCCACCTTCCGGGGCGGGTGGACCCACGAGTGGAACAAATACCGTCTCCACGCTAACATCAACGGCCGTATCCAAGGTTCCAAATACATCTACAAACAAGTCACAAACAAGAAAACCGGCGAGATAACCTACACGGACGAAAGCGCTCCCAAATACCAACTTTGGAACCTTTCCACCACGCACACCTTCGCCCCCGTGGGCAACTTCCTATTCGAAGTCAACGCCGGGATAGATAACATATTTGACTGGACCGACGACCGTCCGAACGGGGTCAATTACGCAACCTTGAACCCCGGGAGAACCTTCTTCGCCAGTCTCGTTATTCGTTTCACCAAATAAAACTATAATCTCATGAAAAATATACTTGTCACCTTATTCCTACTCGCGAACATCGCCGCCTTCGGTCACGGCGGTGGCGGGTTCAAACATTCGGACATCTTCAAAAACCTCGGCCCAAACGACAAAGTAGCCCTTCTCATGGTTCACTTTGGGACCACCCACGACGACACCCGCGTACTCACCATCGAGACAATCAACAAGAAAGCCGCGCAAGCATTCCCTGGCATAGAAGTCCGGGAAGCCTACACCTCCCGCATGATCATGCGTCGCCTCAAGGAAAAAGGGATAACCAAATTGAACCCGACCGAGGCCATGGATAAGCTCATCGCCGACGGCTACACTCATCTCATCATCCAACCCACGAACATCATCGAGGGAATCGAAATGGAAGCCCTACGCAAGGAAGTCGACCTCTACCGCGCCAAATTCAAGGACATACGTCTCGGCAACGCCCTCCTGTACACTCCCGACGACTACCAGTCCACGGTAAAAGCCATCGCTGCCTCCCTCAAAGAAGCCAAAGGCAACTGCATCTTCGTCTGCCACGGCACCTACCACCCGGCCAACTCCACCTACGGCATGCTCGACTACGTCATGAAAGCCCGCGGCCACAAGAACTACCACGTCGGGACGATCGAGGGCTATCCCGCATTCGATGACATTATCCGGGAACTTGAAGCCGCCAAGGCCAAGGAAGTCACCCTCGTTCCCTTCATGTTCGTTGCCGGCGACCACGCCAAAAACGACATTGCCGGGGAATGGAAAGAAGAACTGGAAAAGAGAGGCTACAAAGTAAACGTCTACCTGAAAGGACTCGGTGAAAACCCCGCCATTCAAGACCTCTTCATCCAACACGCCAAATTCGCCTCCACCCATCAACGGGAAAACATCATCGTGAAGAAAAAGAAATACGAAAAAACGGACGATATAGACTAACACGACTATGTTAACACGACTATTCATCCACATCCACAGGATACTGGGACTCATCCTCTGTATCCTGTGCTTTTCATGGTTCATCTCCGGAATCGTGATGATCTACCACTCCTTCCCCCGCGTAAGCCAGGAAGACCGCTTCACCCGCGCGGAAGCCCTTGACACCGTCGACTTGCCGGACATCCGCGATATACTGCTTCGCCTTCCCGGTAAAACACCTGTCAGCAACATCACCCTCGACAACCCCGAAGGCCAACCCCTCTTTCATCTTGGTAGCGGCCGGCAAAGCCTGCAAATATACGCCGACACCAACGTCGTGGCTCCCGCCATCACCTACTCGCTATGCGCCCGACGGGCCGCCCGTTGGTGTCCCGACCGGACGATCACCCGGGTAGACACCCTCCGCGCTCTCGACCAGTGGATACCTCTCGCCCATTACAAAAAGGAATTCCCCATTTACAAATTCCACTACAACGGCCCGGAGAAATATCAACTGTACATCTCCTCCCGTAGCGGCGAGGTGTTGCAATTTACCGACGCCACCGGACGCTTCTGGGCCTGGTTCGGGGCTATCCCCCACTGGGTATACTTCACCATACTGCGGGAAAACCAGAACCTGTGGACCCAATTCATGTACTGGGCATGTTACCTCGGTATGCTCATGTGTGCCGTCGGCTTCATCCTCGGCATTCGCTCCTACTGGCTCACCCGGCGCAAGGGATTCCTCCGCTCGCCCTACAAAAAACCGTGGTTCAAGTGGCACCACGTCACCGGCTTCTTCTTCGGCATATTCATATTCACGTGGATACTCAGCGGTTACATGTCCATGGCCTCACTCCCCGAATGGCTCTTCGGCAAGCAACACCCCCGCACCTTCCGGCAATCCCCGGCAGAGCGTCAAACCCCGTCCCCTGCGGACTACGCCCTCGACTACCGGAAAGCCATAGCCCTCACCTCCACCCCCGACAGTCCCGTCAAAACCATCGAGTGGACCCACTACCAGGGCATCCCCCTCTATCGCCTTCGGACACCCGACCGGGAGATCACCCTCGACGCCTCCACCGACACGATCCGCCCTTTCCACGTCTCCGAAGAGCTGATATTCGCCGCCGTCAAGCGTCTTGCCGGGGATAGCCTCACCTACACCATCGCCAAAATGGACGAGTACGACAACTACTACATTTCCCGCCGTCGTCCGCTACCGTTACCCGTGTACAAGGTCACCTTCGACAACGAGGCAAAAGATTGTTACTACTACAACTTAGAATCCTTCCGCCCCACCCACTACGACACCAACAGTCGCTGGAAACGCTGGCTCTACCGGGGACTCCACACCCTCGACTTCAAATTCCTAGTCGAGCGCCCCGCACTATGGACCATCGTCATCTGGACCCTGTTACTCGGAGGTGCCGCCGTCTCCTTCACGGGCATCGTCCTCTCGGTAAAATACATTTTCCGCCTCCTGCGGAAAAAGAGTTAGAAAGTTTATAAAGTTTATAAGGTTTATAAAGTCACGGGCGTCCTTCGGACAGTTTTTAACGGCAGCACAAGCTGCCGTAGACAAAGCGCCCCGCAGGGGTCCACGAACTTTATAAACTTTACAAACTTTATAAACTTTATAAACTAAAAAAATTAACTTTGCTCATCATTAAAAAATACACTTATGACTCACGGGAAAATATACGTCGCCGGCATCGGGCCGGGTAGCGAAGAAGACATCACCCCCGCCGTCCGGGCGGCTATCATGCAATCGGATGTCGTCGTCGGCTACAAATACTACTTCAACTTCATCCGATCCATCGTCCGCCCCGGAACGGAATGCATCGACACCGGGATGAAAAAAGAAAAAGACCGGGCCGCTCTCGCCTTCGACCACGCCCAAAAGGGAATCACCGTCTGCGTGGTCAGCTCCGGGGACGCCGGGATATACGGCATGGCCCCCCTCGTCCTCGAAATGAAACGGGAAAGAGCGAGCGACATCGAGGTCGAGATACTCCCCGGCATCAGTGCCTTCCAGAAAGCCGCCGCCCTGCTGGGAGCCCCCATCGGCCACGACTTCTGCATCATCTCCCTCTCCGACCTCATGACCCCGTGGGACAAAATCGAACGCCGCGTCGAGGCTGCCGCCTTCGCCGATTTCGTAACGGCCGTCTACAACCCCAAGAGCGAGGGACGCTACTGGCAACTCTACCGCCTCAAAGAACTCTTCCTTCACCACCGCCAACCGGACACCCCCGTCGGGTACATCCGTCAGGCCGGGCGTGAAGAACAAGTGATAAAAATCACCACCCTCGCTGACTTCGATCCCGACGACGTGGACATGTTCACCATCGTCATCATCGGCAACTCCCAGTCCTACACGTGGAACAACCTCATCGTCACCCCTCGCGGCTACTACCGGGAACAACCCGCCGGTGCCACGGGAATCGGTCAAGAGATCATGATGCGCAGCTTCCGCACCATCGAATCCGAACTCCGGGACAAAAACATCCCCCTTGGACGCAAGTGGGCGCTCCTGCATGCCATCCACACCACCGCCGACTTCGACATGGAAAACATCCTCTACACCGACAACGACGCGGTAGAAACCCTCCACGCCGCCCTGCATGACGGTCAGGTTCGCACCATCGTCACCGACGTCACCATGGCTGCATCCGGCATTCGCAAGGGGGCCCTCGAACGCCTCGGCATCGAGGTAAAATGTTACCTCGACGATCCCCGCATGGCCGAAATGGCCTCTCGTCTCAACATCACCCGCACCCAGGCGGGCATCCGTCTTGCCGTGGAAGAACACCCCGGGGCTCTTTACGTCTTCGGCAACGCCCCCACGGCACTCATGGAACTTTGCAAGCTCACACGTCAGGGCAAAGCCCGCCCCGCCGGGGTCATCGGCGCCCCCGTCGGCTTCGTCAACGTGCGTGAATCCAAGCACATGCTAAAATCCTTCACCCGTCTGCCCAAGCTCGTCATCGAGGGCCGCAAGGGAGGCAGCAACCTCGCCGCCACCCTCGTCAACGCCATCCTCTGCTTCGACGACGCCGCCCAACTACGACCGGGGAGAGACTTATAACGATGTAAAATGTAGAATTTAGAACGAGCCACATTCCATTCTAAATTTTACATTTTAAATTCTAAATTCCATTACTATGCATTTCACCATCATCGGCATCGACGACAACAGGCACCAGGAATTTCCCTCGCGAATAAGAGAAATCCTCGCCTCGCACGCCATATACTCCGGGGGAAAACGCCACCATGACATCGTGCGCGAATGGCTACCCGCAAACCACCAGTGGATCGACATCACGGCCTCGCTCCATGAAGTCTTCCGGCAATACGAGCAACACCGGGACATCGTTGTCTTCGCCTCCGGCGACCCGCTCTTCTACGGCTTCGCCAACACGATCCGCAAACGCCTGCCCGATGCCCGCGTCCGGTTATTCCCCGCGTTCAACTCGCTACAAACCCTCGCCCATCGCCTCCTGCTCCCGTATCACGACATGCACGTCGTTTCCCTCACGGGACGACCGTGGCACGAGTTCGACCGGGCACTCATCGAGGGGCGGGAGAAAATAGGCATTCTCACCGATCGGCAACACACGCCCGACACCATCGCTTCCCGCATGATCGATTACGGGTACGACAACTACGAAATGCACGTCGGCGAAGAACTGGGCAACGAAGAGACCGAAACCGTCCGCACCCTCCCGATCGGCGAGGCGACAACGACCGCTTTCCGCTCTCCCAACTGCCTTATCCTTCAACGAACCAAGATAAAGCCCCGTCCTTTCGGTATCCCCGAAAGCGAATTCGAGCTACTCGACGGGCGGGTCAACATGATCACCAAAATGCCCGTCCGCCTGCTCACCCTCTCGCGGCTCGACCTGCACCAGCGTCACACGTTCTGGGACATCGGCTTCTGTACCGGTTCCGTCTCCATCGAGGCGAAACTCCAGTTCCCGCACCTCCACGTCGTGGCGTTCGAGCAACGCCCGGAAGGGGCCGACCTCATCCGCACCAACGCCGCCCGCTTCGGCACCCCCGGCATCACCGCCCTCGTCGGAGACTTCACCCGGCTCGACCTCGCCGACCTACCCGCCCCCGACGCCGTCTTTATCGGCGGCCACGGTGGTAAAATGGACGAGATCATCCGCCGCGTCAACGAACATCTCCTTCCCGGCGGGATCATCGTGTTCAACTCCGTTTCCGCCGAAAGCCGGAAACTATTCGCCCGCGGCATCGAGCGCCACGGGCTCACCCTCGCCGACAGCCATCGCCTGACCGTCGACAACCACAACCCCATCGAAATAATGAAAGCACAAAAACAATAAAACCATGAAAAAAAAAGAAGCAGCCATAATCATATCCTCCAAGCGGGCAGCCCGCCTGGCGTTCAAGATAAAACAAGAACTTCCCGGCATGGAACTCTACACGCTCGGCACACATCCTCAAACCCAGTCCGCACACCCCATCCACTCGTTCACCGCCAAGGAATTTGACAACTACAAATACCTCATTTTCATCGGGGCCCTCGGCATCTGCGTGCGAACCATCGCTCCACTCCTCCACTCCAAGACCACCGACCCCGCCGTCATCAACATCGACTCCACGGGAAGGTTCGCCATATCCGTTCTCTCCGGCCACATCGGGGGTGCCAACGAGTATACCCGCATGATCGCCGACATCATCGGCGCCGAAAACATCATTACCACCCAGAGCGACAACACCGACACGTGGCCGCTCGACATCCTCGGCCGGGAACTCGATTGGATCAAGGACAACGAAAAAGGCACGCTCAACCGCATGATCGCCGACTTCATCGAGGGCAAACCCACCGCCCTCCTCCTCGACATCCGGGATCGCGGCACCCGCTACCTCGAACACACCAAACCCTCGAACGTCGACATCTACTACCACCACGCCGACATCGACCAGTCCCGCTACAAACTACTCATCCTCGTCACCCCCTACATCTACGACACGAGCATCCCCACCCTCTACTACCGTCCTGCCGTGCTTCACCTCGGCGTCGGCTGTCGCAAGGACTGCGATCCCGCGGACGTGATCCGGAACATCAAAAACGACCTCCAACAAGCCCGTTTATCATGGCTATCCATCAAGAACGTGTCAACTATCGACCTCAAAAAAGACGAACCACTCGTGCGTGAACTGGCAGAAGAACTCGATCACACCATCCAGAAACTCGGACCGGGCAGGGAAGAAAAGATCTTCGAGTGCATTCCCGTGATCTACACCGCCGCCGACCTCCAAGGCATACAGGTACCCAACCCCTCGGACAAAGTATTCGAGGTCACCTCCGTTTACGGCGTTGCCGAAGCCTGTGCCCTAAAAAGCTCTGGCAACACCCGCCTACTCATCGAAAAACAGAAGCGGCAACACACACCCGGTAACGAATACACCTATGCCGTGGCGCTCAACCGCCAGGCCGAACGTTCCGGCTTCATCGAGATCGTCGGTGCCGGCCCCGGTGATCCCGAACTAATCTCCGTCAGGGGCAAACGCTTCCTCGAAGAAGCCGACCTCATCCTCTACGCCGGAAGCCTCGTCCCCGTGGAACTCACGCGCTACGCCAAACCCGGTGCCACCGTCCGCAGTTCCGCCTCCATGACCCTCGAAGAACAATTCGCCCTCATGAAAGAATTCTACGACAAGGGCCTCTTCGTCGTGCGTCTCCACACCGGCGACCCGTGCATCTACGGTGCCATACAGGAACAAATGGCCTTCTTCGACGAGTACGGCATGAAATACCACATCACCCCCGGCATCTCCTCCTTCCAGGCGGCAGCGGCAGCCTTGCAATCGCAATTCACCATACCCGAAAAAGTGCAAACCATCATCCTCACCCGCGGCGAGGGACGCACCCCCATGCCCGAGAAAGAAAAACTGCACCTGCTCGCCCGTTCACAAAGCACCATGTGCATCTTCCTCAGCGCCTCCATCGTCGACGAGGTTCAATCCGAGCTGATGCAACACTACCCGCCGACCACCCCCGTCGCCGCCTGCTACCACCTCACCTGGCCGGACGAACGCGTATACCGGGGCGAACTCCAACACCTCGCGGAAATAGTCAAAAGCAACAACCTCACCCTCACCACCATGATCGTCGTGGGTGAAGCCATCGACAACCGCGAGGGACAATCAAAACTCTACTCCGACCAGTTCAAACACCTCTTTAGAAATTGAAAATCACTTAATCTAAAATCATTCAATCTAAAATCAATTGTCATGGTCTTAATTTTCGGGGGAACAACAGAAGGAAGAATAGCGGTCCGGGTCCTTGACCAGGCGGGTACCCCTTACTACTACTCGACCCGCGGCAACGCCCAGCAAATCGAGTGCAAGCACGGAACCCGCGTAGCGGGAGGCATGGATCATGACGCCATGCTCGCCTTCTGCACCACGCACGACATCCGCCTCATCATCGACGCCGCCCACCCCTTCGCCTCCCTCCTTCACGCCACGGTTGGCGAGGTATCCGGGCAACTCGACATACCCGTTATCCGCCTCGAACGCCGTTACCCCGAACGAGACGATTCCCTCGTCTGGTGCGACACCTTCGACGAGGCCATAGATTACCTCGAAACTCACGACATTCGTGATCTACTCGCCCTCAGCGGGGTACAAACCATCGACAAACTGCGCCGCTACTGGGAACACCACCCCTGCCACTTCCGGGTACTCGACCGCGATGACTCCCGCGACATCGCCCAACGTGCAGGCTTTCCCGCAGAAAACCTCCTTTTCTGGCACGAGGGACAGGACGAGCTAACCCTTTTCCGGCAACTGCGTCCCGGAGCCATCCTCACCAAGGAAAGCGGGGAATCCGGCCACTACGACGAGAAAATCACCGCCGCCCGGCAACTCGACATACCCGTTATCGTCATCCGCCGCCCAGCACTGCCCGACACGTTCTACATCGTGAACGGCGAACACGGCCTGCGTTACCGTGTCGAACGCCTCCTGCCGGGATTCTTCCCCCTCCGCGGCGGCTTCACCACCGGGTCATGCGCCACGGCCGCCACCCGTGCCGCCCTGCAAGGCCTCCTCACACGTGTTCCCCAGCACGCCGCCACGATCACCCTGCCCAACGGCGAAACCGTAACCCTGCCCGTCACCTCCTGCACGTTCACCCCCGCAAGTTGCACCTGCGGTGTCACCAAAGACGCAGGCGACGACCCCGACGTCACGAACGGTTACACCATCCTCTCCGAGGTCACCCTCTCCGCCCTACCCGGCGTGCGATTCCTTCCCGGCGAGGGAGTCGGCACGGTCACACTCCCCGGCCTCGGCATCGCCATTGGAGAACCCGCCATCAACCCCACCCCCCGCGCCATGATCACTCGCGAAATCGAGCAACTCCTCCGCGCCCATCACGTCACATCTGGCGTCTCCGTCCGTATCTCCGTGCCCGGAGGTAGCGAACTCGCCCTGAAAACATTCAACCCCAAGCTCGGCATCACCGGCGGCATCTCCATCATCGGGACCTCCGGCATCGTCCGTCCCTTCTCGTCCGAGGCCTTTGTCAACTCCATACGCAAAGAGATACAAGTAGCCCACGCCCTCGGCTGCACCCGGCTCGTCATCAACTCCGGTGCCAAGAGCGAGAACTACCTCCGCTCTCGCTTCCCCGACCTCCCGCCGCAAGCCTTCGTTCACTATGGCAACTACATCGGCGACACCCTTCGCGCAGCTGACGAGGAAGGAATCACCGCCATCACCATGGGCATCATGATCGGCAAGGCCGTGAAGCTCGCCGAGGGCCACCTCGACACCCACAGCCGCAACGTCGTCATGAACCGGGACTTCATCACCGCTCTTGCCCGCAAAAGCAATTGCCCCCCAACCGCCATCACCCGCATCGCCAACCTCACCCTCGCCCGAGAACTCTGGGAACTCTTCGCCAACACCCCGGCATTCTTCAACCTGCTCGTCGAACGCTGCCTGCACGTCTGTCACCCCCTGCATCCCCACGCCACGCTCGACATCATCCTAGTACCCGAAAACTCCCCGGAATAACCCCCGTCACACCACTCCCGCCCGCCCCCCCGCATGATCAACAGCCTCTCCTCCCCGGAATCTCCCACTCATCTCCCTTTCATCTCCTCTTTAATCTACTGCTCTTCTACTGCTTATCTACTGCATATCCAGTAAATAAGTAATTAAATACTTGTTTATTGCAAATTAATACATTACCTTCATTCCCGGAGAGGAAGATTACGGAACGGCATCTCCATGTACAAAGAAACCGGGGCGACACAATCCGACAAACGCTGCGTCATCGACCTCCCCAACCATACCCGCGGTACCATCTGCATCCACCCCTTCTTCGCACGGGAAGACCGCACGGCCTTCTCCAAAGACAAACACTTCATGCTTGCCGGGGGAAATTAAATTCCGTTTTTTATTGCTACCTTTGTACCGGAATTAAAACAAACGAAGCATGAAAAACAAGTTCAAAATCACCCGGGCCGACTACCTCAAGGCGGCAAGAAAAGCCCGGCGCGAGGAGGAGATCGCGGAACACCTCCGACCGGTAAACATCAACCGGATACACAAGTCCAAGAAAGTTTATAACCGCAAAAGAAACAAGGCGGATCTGAAAAAGGATCTGCCTTTTTTTATCGCCTTCTGCGAATGGCAAGTTGCAGGTTAGCAGGTTGCAAGTTATTTTCCCCACACAAGGCCAACTCTATTCAGTGATTTAAGATTTCGGATTCAGCGATTCGGTAATCATGCTGCCATAAACAAAGCGCCCCGCAGGGGTCCATGGACCTTATAGACCTTATGGACTTTATGGACTATTTTCAATTGTTCAAGTTCCTCAAAAGCTCCTCGATACTCCCCACCTCGACAGGGGCCTCCCCCTCCCGGCATATCTTGAAACCGGAAGTCGTCAGATCACCCGTCTCCACGCGAGTCCCCGACTCCACGTTCCGGTTCGCCAAAACGCCATTACGCTGCAAGGCCTTGCGTACCATGGCATACTTCTGACCGTGCCCCACCAGACGGACCTGTGACGTGTACTGATTCTCCACGCGGAACAACCCCGTTTCCATGTCGAAAACGATCCCCTTGCGGGCGAAGAAACCACTCAGGTGCCCCTCCAGCGCCAAATCCTCCGGCGTGCCGATTGTGATCCCGTGCTGGCGGTCCATCAACCAAATCTTATCGGCGATCTGCAAGGCCAATTCCAAGTCATGCGTGGAAAGGAATATCGTCTTCCCCGTTTCTCGTGTCAACTTGTGGAGCAACTGCATGATCTCCACCTTGCTCGGGAAATCAAGGAATGCCGTCGGCTCATCCAGAAAAATCACCGGGGTCTGTTGTGCCAGTGCCTTGGCGATCATCACCTTCTGCCGCTCCCCGTCGCTCAGCGTGTGAACCATGCGGGAAGCGAGATTCTCGATCTTCACCATCCCGATCGAACGCTCGACAATCTCCCGGTCCTCGCCGTTCAAAGCCCCCCAGAAACCCGTGTAAGGACTACGCCCCATACCAATCAGCTCCCGGACCGTCATGTTGCGGACATCGCATTTCTCCGTGAGCACCACGCCGATCGTGCGCGACAACTCCTTGTCGGAATAAGTGCCGATCTCCCGTCCCAAGATATCAATCTTTCCCGCCAGTTTCGGCTGGAAGGCCGACAAGGTTCGCAACAGCGTGGACTTCCCGACCCCGTTTGCCCCTAACAGGCAAGTCAGCTCACCCCCGTTAATCGCCGTGCAAATCCCGCTCGCCACCACCTTCGTGTCGTTCTTTCCCTTGTACCCGATAGACAAATCCTTCAACCGGATCGTTGCCCGTTCCTCTCCCGAATCCAAAATCATAATATCCTAATTTAAAACAAATAACACTATCTTTCTCAATACTCTCCGTCTTCGGCTAGCGTCACCAGCTCCTTCTTCGTTCACGAGGCCGCTGAAAAAGTCCCATTATTTGAACTACCACCCCTAACCCCTCCTTACACAGGCGGGGAAACCGCTTGGTAACCAGCACGCCCCTGTATAAGAGACCTTTACTCTCTAACTAACTCTCCCCCTGTGTAAGGGGGAGTCGGAGGGGGTAGTTATTCCTATCGAAAAGAACTTTTTCCGCGATCCCGTTTATAGAGAAGGTTGCCGAAGGCCAGAAGAGTTTCTTTCATTTTCAATTGTTTCAGAAGCCCTCCACGTCCCTCCTCTTCCGCTTGCGGAACAATACCGAAGCCACCACGGGCGCCCCCACCAAGGCCGTCACCGAATTCACGGGTAAAGCCCCCTCGAACCCCGGCAGACGGGCTATCAGGTTACAGAGCAACGCCAGTGACGCCCCCACCAGCATGGACGTGGGCATCAATACCCGGTGATCGGACGTCTGGAAAATCGCCCGGCACAGGTGTGGCACCGCCAACCCGAGGAAAATGATCGGGCCGCAATACGCCGTCACGATAGCCGTCAGCACCCCGGCGCAGGTAATCACCCACACGCGGGCACGATTGATATTCAATCCCAGATTACGGGCGTAACCGTCCCCCAGCATCAACAGGTTCAACGACTTGATCAACAGGAATGACAACGGGATAATCACCGCCATGATCGTCACGAACAACATCATCTGGTTGCCCGACACCCTGGCGAAACTCCCCAGTCCCCAAATCACGTAAGCCTTGATATCCTCCTCCACGCTGAAAAACTTCAACACCCCGATCACCGCGTTAGCGATATAACCGATCATCACCCCGATAATCAACAATGTCACGCTCCCCGCGACCTTCCGGGAAGCCAGCACGATCAGCCCCATCACCGACAATGCCCCCACGATAGCGGCCACCGACAACGCCACTTCCCCGATAAAACCGAGACGACTCAACGCCACGCCACCGAGCTTGCCGGACAACAGCACCACGAACGCCACCCCTAGACTCGCCCCCGAGCTAATTCCCAGCACGGAAGGTCCCGCCAGCGGGTTGCGGAAAATCGTCTGCATCTGCAAACCGCTGATCGACAACCCCGCCCCGGCCACCAGCGCCGTCAAGGCCTGCGGCAAACGGGACTTCAATATAATATTCTGCCAGGCCACCGGATCATCGTCCCCGCCCCCCGTCAGGATGTTCCAGACGGAAGCGAACGGGATTGACACCGACCCCAGCAACAAATTCAACAACAGGAACACGACAATCGAACACGTGATCAACAAAACCAGCAACGAGTATTTCCCCCTTCTCATCATCCTATTTCTTTAAGATATCATAATACACCGGCTCGTGATCGGGAAGAATCTCCGGGTGGAAAACCCGTATCATATCCGCCAACACCGTCTCCGGCTCGGCAGGCATACTCTCGTAAAACGGCTTCTCGCGCATGTTACAGTAAATCACGTGCTTCTCCCGGAAAGCCTTGAAGTCCGCGTAACGCTCGTCCTGCGCCTTCAAGGCATCATAGCAATACTCACCCGCGAAACTGTTGGCAATACGCCAGTAATCGGCACTTTCCGCCTGGTTGTACACCGTCTCGAAATCCAGCGTTACCCCGCCGGAACGAGGATCATCCTTCAGGAAATAATCCGCCCCCGCGTCATGGAAAAGCTGTGCCAAGAAACTCTTGCCCCCCACGGCATACCACACGCCACCCCTCAACTCACCGCTAAAAACCACGGGCCGACGCTTCACCTCGCCCACCATCGACTTTAACGAATTGTAACGCTGCTCGATACGCTCGAATTCCTGGTTCGCCACGTCCTCCATGCCCAGCAAAAGCCCCACGAACTTGATCCACTCCGCCTGCCCGAGCGGCGTCATTTCCTTGTAACCCAGGTGAGGCACCAGCGGGATACCGATATCCTTGACAGCATCATACCCCCCCCGCTTGAACGGCGAGATAAACATCAGGTCGGGATTGAGACTCATGATCACCTCGTTATCGAAATTCCCCTCGATCCCGATCTTGCGGGTTTTCCCCTCGTCCACCTGTCGTTGCATCGTCTCGTTAAACAGGAAACGGGTACTCGTGATCCCCACCACCCGATCGGTAGCCCCCAACTTGATAAAATTAGATAACTGCAAAGAAGTCATGCAAACGGCACTCCTCACGGGCAACTGCACCACGGGCATTCCCTCCGGGGTTTTCACCCCCGCCCCCCGCGGGATCAAGGCGTATTGATAACGCGTGTGACTACTCTCCTGCGGGTCCTTGATATTCAGGACGGAATACCCGTCATGATTTTCCAACCAGAAACCCTTCGCGTACTTGATCCGAACTTGGGCGACAGAATCACCCGTCACGTTCACGGCTTGCTCCCTGGACGATTGCTTGCGTGGCGTCGATTTACAACAGAAGAGAACACCGCAAACACATGAAAGACATAAAACACGTACTAATCCATTCATTTCTTTTCCTCCGAAAGTATTAATTTTTCGCATCATCTGGCAGGTTTTCTGGCTTGTCATCTTTTCACCTTCCCGGAATTACCCAGTGGTTTAACGAAAAGATCCACCCTCACGGGCAGGAAACGACTTTACAGCTGCGGGGACAGCCCCGGAATTTCACCGGATTCCCTTTTCTTCCAACGTGGAAGCACCAAGACGCATGCAAATATATAAATATTATTTTGAGCCTATTCCTTTTTTCACGACTTTTGCGGTGGAAAAAAGTCCAAGAAAGTTCATAAGGTTTATAAAGTTTATAAAGTCCATAAAGTTACGGGAGTCCTCCGGACAAGGTTTATCGGCAGCAGATGCTGCCGTGAATAAAGCGCCCCGCAGGGGTCCATCAACTTTATAAACCTTATAAACCTTACAAACTTTACAAACTAATTATCATGAAAAGCAAAATATTCGGAGTATCACTAGGCCCGGGAGACCCGGAATTAATCACGATCAAGGCGCTGAAAGCCTTGCAAGAGGCAGATATCATCTATTGTCCCGGCACACCGGCCAAATCCCGCGCACGGGATATCCTACAAGCACTCCCGCTGGACATCAACCGGGTACAACTGTTCCAGGTGCCCATGTCAAAAGACCGCACCGAAGCCAACCGGGTGTATGACAACATCTGCGAAGAAATCGACCGTCACGTGAACAACAACCTCACCGTTGCCATCGTGGCGGAAGGCGACTCTGGGTTTTATTCCTCCGTGAACTACATGTTCGACAAGCTCGCGGCCATGCACCTTCCCGTGACCACCATCGCCGGGGTTCCGGCCTTTATCGCCGCGGGAGCCCTATCGGGCCTTCACATCGTGAAACAGGAAGAAAAACTCGTCGTCTTGCCCGGCATCACCACGAACGGGGAACTACACGAACTACTCTCCACCAACCACGTCGTTGTCATCATGAAACTATCGCAATGCACGGGAGAGATTCACCGTTTCATGCGCGACAACCCGCGCCACGAGTACCACTATTACGAGAATGTCGGCACCCCGGAAGAATTACACCTTACCGCCTACAACGGGATTATTGAAAGGAATTACCCCTACTTCTCGCTAATGATTATCCGGCCGGGGAAACAATTGGCATAGATATTGCGTACAATATTCTCGCAATGATTGAATATTTATAAACATTTATACAAACTAATTATATGATTCAGCGAATAACACGTGCCTTGTCGTTATGCTTACTATTATTGATCCCGTTCAAGGATACCACCGCAGGCAATCTCATGGTAAGAGACTCGTTGAATACAACCGACACGTTGAAAAACGGATTCTTCCACCGCTTTTACCGCTACTTCCAGCAATCGAACAAGGTAAAAGAAGAGAAGAAATTCGACTTCTCCGTCATCGGGGGACCGCACTTTTCGAGTGACACGAAACTGGGACTGGGCATCGTGGCATCCGGCTTGTTCCGCATCGACCGCGAGGACAAATCCATCTCCCCGTCAAACATATCCCTTTACGGGGACATCACCACCACGGGGTTCTACCTGCTAGGCATCCGGGGCAACACGATCTTCCCGCAAGACCGCTTCCGGCTGAACCTCAACATGTACTTTTTCTCGTTCCCCAGCCAGTACTGGGGTATCGGCTACGAGAACGCGAAAGACGAGGATCACTACACCGACTACAAGCGCCTGGAACAACAGGTAAAACTGGAATTCCTGTGGCGACTCGCGCCGAACCTCTACGCCGGGGCAAACGCCATGTTCCGCAATGTCTCGGTGAAAGACTTCGATGACATTTCGTTCCTCGACGGCCAGAAGAAAAACGTCGCCTCGTTCGGACCCGGGCTCGTGATCTCGTACGACTCCCGCGACTTTATCCCGAACCCGTCGAAAGGATTCTTCGCCCAGTTCGAGCAACAATTCTTCCCTGGTTTCCTGGGAAATGACAACGACTTCAAACGCACGAGCATCGACTTCCGGTATTACCGGAAAATATGGAAAGGAGCCATCCTCGCCTCGCAAATACAAGGTATATTCAATTACGGGGATACCCCGTGGAGCATGGTCGCCCTCATGGGAGGATCGAACAGCATGCGGGGATACTACGAGGGACGATTCAGGGATAACGACTTGATTCAATTCCAGGTAGAGTATCGCCAGAAAATATATAACCGCCACGGGATCGCCGCGTGGGGTGGCGCCGGGAACGTGTTCCCGGACATGGATAAGTTCAAGTGGAAACAAACCTTACCCACGTACGGGATAGGTTATCGTTGGGAATTTAAAAACAGAGTAAACGTAAGATTAGACTATGGATTCGGCAAAGGCGTCAGCGCATTCTACTTCAGTATTAACGAGGCTTTCTAGGGGTATCGTCAACTTCGTTAAACGGCCAAGACTCTTGTTTTGGCTCTTTATCGTGTTGAACCTGGTCCCCAACTTCTGCCTGATCTTCACGGAACCGCTTTCCGGGCTGGGCAAAATCATCCTGATTCTCGTCCCGTTAAGCATCTACATGATCGTGTTCTCGCTGTTCAAACGGGCGGGACTCATGCAGTTGATATTGATCCCGGTACTCATCCTCCACGCTTTCCAACTCGTACTATTCTACCTTTTCGGGGAATCGGTCATCGCTGTCGACATGTTCCTCAACCTCCCGACCACCAACGCCTCCGAGGCCGGTGAACTGCTGGGAAATATATGGCCCTCCATCATCATCGTGTGCGTTCTCTACATACCGGTTATCGTGCTAGCGTCCATCGCCGTGCATCACAAAGTGAAACGCACCCCGGTATTCCGCAAACACATGATCACGTGGGGTATCATCCTCTTCATCATCGGTTCGGGACTCGTGGCCTACGAGAAGCACAGGGATAACTCCTACGAGGTAAAAGTAGACATCTACCCGGCAAACGTGATGTACAACTTCTACTACGCCTGCGTGAAATGGAATCGCAGCATGAACTACCCCGTCACGTCCAAAGACTTCGTGTTCCACGCCACCCGTGACTCCGTTCACCAGCGTCGCGAGATCTACGTGCTAGTCATCGGGGAAGCCGGAAGAGCCGGAAACTGGAACCTGTGGGGATACCAGCGGGAAACAAACCCGTTACTCAAAACGGAAACCAACCTGGTATTGTACAAAGACGCCCTAACCCAATCGAACACGACGCACAAAAGCGTCCCCCTCATCCTGTCAGCCGCCGACGCCTGTCACTACGAGTACCTGTACACGCACAAAAGCATCGTGACCGCTTTCAAGGAAGCCGGGTTCAAGACGATATTCCTGTCTAACCAGACACCCAATCGCTCGTTCACCGATTACTTTGCCGCCGAAGCGGACATTCATATCAACGTGCGCCCGCAAGAAGACGGGGGATTGGTCACGATAAACAAATACGACGGGGAAATGCTCCCGCTAATGCAGCACTACGTGGATTCACTGAGCGACAACCTGTTCATCGTGTTCCACTCCTACGGGTCACACTTCAACTACAAGGAACGTTATCCCGAAGAATTCGCCCACTACCAACCGGCCAACGCCACGGAAGTGGAATACAAGAATAAAGATCAACTTATAAACGCTTACGACAACAGCATCCTTTACACGGATTACTTCCTACATAACCTCATCGGTATCCTGAAGAATTCCGAGGCGGACGCGACCATGATTTACTCGCCGGATCACGGGGAAGACCTCTTGGACGACAGCCGGAAACGATTCCTGCATGCCTCCCCGATCCCGACCTACTACCAGATACATATCCCGTTCCTCATGTGGTTCTCGGATAACTATATCGAGGCAAAACCCGCCCTCTACGAGATCGCACGCTACAACAGCAGCGCCCCGATCTCCTCGAACGCCTCCATATTCCACACCTTACTGAACATGGCCGAAATCAACACGCCTTATTTCGACTCTACCTACTCGCTCGTCAACCCCGGCTTCGTGCGCCGCCCGCGCATGTACCTCGGTGACCACGACCAACCGGTAAACTACTATGAAGTAGGGTTGAAAAAACTGGATAAAGAAATGATCGAACGACGGGGAATGGACCACGCAATAGAGTGATTTTACGATTTCAGATTCTGAGATACGGCAGCATAGCAGCCGTAAACAAAGCGCCCCGCAGGAGTCCACAGACTTTATAGACCTTATAGACCTTATGGACTTCAATTGTTTAATATTTAACATTACACGTGATTGTTGAAAAAATCCCCCCACCCTATTGTTCAAACAAGGCTTATTCACTATTTTTGAGCCGTTAATCATAGCAACTAACTTATACTAAGGATGACCGACAAGGCATCAAATCATCAAATCAAATTACACACAATGAAAGTAGCAGTAGTAGGAGCAACAGGATTAGTTGGAAGAAAAATGTTGCAGATTCTGGAAGAAAGAAACTTCCCGGTAACAGAGTTAATACCGGTAGCCAGCGAGCGTTCGGTAGGTAAAGAAATTACCTTCAAGGGGAAAAACTATAAAGTCATGGGCATGCAGGACGCTATCAACATGAAACCGCAACTTGCTATTTTCTCGGCCGGGGGAGACACCTCGTTAGAATGGGCCCCCAAGTTCGCCGCGGCCGGAACGACCGTGGTCGATAACTCTTCCGCGTGGAGAATGGACCCGACCAAGAAACTCGTGATCCCCGAGATCAACGCCCATACATTAACCAAGGAGGACAAGATCATCGCCAACCCGAACTGTTCCACCATACAAATGCTGGTAGTCATGGCCCCCCTTCACAGGAAGTACGGCATCAAACGGGTAGTCGTGTCCACCTATCAATCCGTGACGGGTAGCGGCCTGAAAGGAATCAACCAACTGGAAAGCGAACGGGAAGGAAAAGAAGTCAAGAAAGCATACGCCCACCAGATCGACCGCAATTGCCTGCCTCACTGTGACTCGTTCACCGACAACGGGTACACCAAAGAAGAAATGAAACTCGTCAACGAGACGTGCAAAATATTGAATGACGACACGATCAAGGTTACCGCGACAGCCGTCCGGGTTCCCGTCATGGGAGGCCACTCCGAGAGCGTCAACCTCGAATTCAAACAGGACTATGATCTGGACGAACTTCGTGATTTGTTGGCACACTCCGAAGGTATCATCGTGCAGGACGATCCCTCTCAAAACCTTTACCCGATGGCAATCACCGCCAACGAGAAAGACGAGGTATTCGTGGGACGCATCCGCCGGGATTTCTCTCAACCCAACAGCCTGAACTTCTGGGTCGTTTCCGACAACCTACGCAAAGGAGCTGCCACGAATGCCGTGCAAATTGCCGAATACCTATACAAACATCAATTATTATAACCCGCAAACAAGATACCCCTTGTGGTATTTTAATTGAAGAATTGTTCGCCAGAGAGAATATATCTCTGACGAACAATTGCAAATTCCCAATTAAAAAATATTTTCTCATCCCTGTCACCCTTGACCATTTTTTTGGATTAGTATATTGAATAAATCATTTTAATTAATACCCAAAATATGAAATGCTACTTAACGATTTTGTTATTCGCACTAGTTTCCTGTGCTACCCCACCTTCTTCGAAAGACAGTATAAAGATTTCCATTGACGTTCAGGAATTACCGTCGATCGGTCTGGCAATATCGACAACGGACTATAATCTTCAACTCGTTAATTTCGACTCGAATAAACACGGTGAATATGTCATAAATAATATGGATGCCGCATATATAACCCTACATAACGGATTTAGTGAACGTAAACAAATTTACGCAGAACAGGGAGACAATATCCACCTTACATTTGACGGAAAAAGTATGAAAGAATCTTTAGAAATTACCGGAGATCACCCAGGAATCACCGAATACCTGTCCCGTCAAAAAATAATACCTTACAATCGTAACATCTATTCCCTACAATTCCCCGAATTCGAGTCCGCATTAAAAGAAAAAATAACAGAGAATTATCTTCTATTGGATAGCTGCGAAAACACGTTAAAAAACGAAAGTGAGAAATTCATAAAATTAGAACGAGCCCGTATAAAATACTTATTTGCCCCGGCCCTTCTAAATTATCCTAAAGTTCATGGCGAGGAAGACCTAGAAAAAATCAGAGATGATTATTACACAACAATCAAAAATTGGATTGAAGAAGACAAAGATTACTTGAATTTAAACGAATACAAGACATTTGTCTCCCGATCTTGCGCCACTCTCGCCTTCCAAAAGAAAGAAATTTCGACAACATACTACGAGAATATTTTGGAACAAATGTACTATCTTGACCAAAATTTCAAACAAGAAGATGTGAAACAAGGATTTATTTCCCTTTGGGCAAATGAATACGTGCAAAATAACGGAATAAAACAAATCAATGAACTAAATAAATTCACTCGTGAAAAACTTACGGACAAGAAACTTTTATCCCGTTACGAACAAATTTATGACAGTTGGGTCAAAATTGCCCCGGGTAACAGGGCGATAGATTTTCATGCCCAAGATTCTACGGGCAAAGCATTCTCGCTAAAGGACTTCAAGCACCAATACGTCTGTCTCTATCTTTGGCAAAACGTCTACCCCTGTATTGTTGAATTCTCTCATCTGAAAAAACTAAACCCACTATTTAAAGAAAAAAATATTCAATTGATAAATTTATCCATTGAACCGAAACCAGACGAATGGAAGAAAGCGATCAGAAACCAAGATATCCAAACAGGAAAACACCTTTTCCTAAAAAATGAAAAAGAATTCCTGAAAAAATATCATTATAGCTCCGGAACAATACATCAATTTATATTAATTGCCCCAGACGGAAAAATCGTGGAGTCACATCTTCCTAACGCATCTTCCGGAAAACTGGAAAAGTATCTGACAGAACAACTTTAAAAAACAGGGAGAAATCATAAAAGTACAATCATTTACGTGATTGTACTTTGTTATTTCAACTGTTTTTTGCTTTTTTACAATTAAAAGCCACCACCATCATGATAAAACTCGATAAATTCATACAAGGAATAAATAATAAAGATCCCCGTGCATGGAAAGAATTATATCGTTTTTATTATGGAGCATTATGCAATTACTCTTCTTCGATCATAAACGAAACAAGTGTCGCTGAAGACATTGTTCAAGAATGTTTGATTATGATCTGGAAATCGGATTTGTATTTCCAGGACATTAAAATATTATCTTCTTATCTATACAAATCCGTTTATAATAATACATTAAAATACATCCGGGATAAAAAAGTTGAAGACAAACGAAAATCAGAATGGAGTTCAACACAATCGGAGGCCGAGGACGACATCTTTTACATGGCCGCAGAAGAAGACGTAATCCGTAAACTACGGGCTGCAATAGCTCTTCTTCCCGATCAACGTAAAACGATATTACAATTAAGCCTCGAAGGATTCTCTGTTCAAGAAATTGCCTTACAACTGGGAATAAGTATCAACACGGTCAAAACCCAGAAAAAAAGAGCATACTCGTTTTTAAAAGAAAACCTGAAACAATATTTCAGCCTGCTATTGTTACTGGAAATCTTGAAATAACCCGGAATAGTAAATAATTTTCATATTTACTGTCACCCGCCAAATCACTTTTGGGATATAATCGATAACAAAAGATTATATCATGAAATGGAACTCTTTATTTGATAAGTCCGAATGGCTATTTCGACAAATCCTAAACAGGGAGGAAAAAGTCCCACACGAGGATTCTCGCCTGAAAGATATTGCTCAAAAATTATCAGACAGCCAGTATCTTCACAAAAAAATAGAGGAACAAGAACGGTTTGACTATCTAAAAGCATACCACAAAAATATTGTTCCCCCGAAAAAAGCAATTATATCCTCCTATCTCAAGGTTGCCTGCATTCTTTTGCTTGTAATCGGCTCGGGTACCCTCTTGTATATTTGGCAAAAACAGCATACCCCCCAATATTATAATGAAACATATTTTGCCGATATACATCCCGGAAAACAACAAGCATTATTAATCACGCACGATGGACGGAAAGTAAAATTAAACCGGGATTCCGGGCAAATTATAAGGCAAAACGAGACCATAATTCAAATCGACACAACAGGTTTACATTATAACCCATCATCCCAAGTCCCGTCGGGAATCATCTACAACACATTAGTAGTTCCACGGGGCGGAGAATTTTTCCTGACATTATCCGACGGAACAAAAGTATGGCTAAATTCCGATTCCCGGCTAGAATATCCCGTCAATTTCGTAGACTCGGTCCGGGAAGTTACTATATCCGGAGAAGCATATTTTGAGGTAAACCACACGAATACTCCTTTTATCGTAAAAACCAATAAAGGTAATATTCGCGTTCTTGGAACAGAATTCAACGTGAACAATTACCCGGAAAGCCGGGAAAGCGTGACCACGCTTATTAACGGGAAAATTGCCTATTGCTTACCTGATGGCCAACAACTTATCCTGACCCCTAGCCAACAGATTATCATAAAAACTAAGGGACAAACAGAAATAAAGACAGTAGACACGCAATATGCCACCTCTTGGAAAAACGGTATGTTTTTATTCCAAGAAATGAGACTGGAAGACATTATGTATCAACTCGAAAGATGGTATGACATCCATGTTTTCTACACGCATGAAAGAGCTAAAAATCTACACTTCTCCGGTGATTTGAGTCGCTTCAAAAATATAGGTACGTTCATCGAGATGTTCGAGAAAAGTTCGGATGTGAAAATAGAAGTTCAAGGGAAGAATTTAATTATTGGAATGTAAGAAACTACAAATGGTTTCAACAATTATACAAACTCAATTAATAACATTATGAAAAAAAAGAAAAGAACAGCGCACATTTTTGTTAGTTTTCTATTCTTATCCGTTTCATTATTGTGCAATAGCACAATACATGCACAAAATAGTACAGTAAACCTGAACTACAAAGATGCTTCT
>ENA-UEPH01001032-UEPH01001032.1-human-gut-metagenome-genome-assembly--contig:-NODE-1032-length-29193-cov-7.423410_pt1 | contig 29193 bp, 25 predicted proteins | sample MGYA00242891_ERZ507898 | MGnify/ENA primary metagenome ERZ507898 (study PRJEB26167, sample SAMN06115411) | human gut metagenome | host: Homo sapiens | place: China:Guizhou | collected 2014-10-15...
AGAGCAAACGAGGTGCGCCCGATATTCCGCAGTCTGGGAGACATTGCACAGGCTACCGGGTGCGCTATCGTGCTGATCGGACACCTCAACAAAGCCGCAGGAACGCAAAGCACCTACCGGGGATTAGGGTCTATCGACATTACGGCGGCAGTCCGCAGTCTGCTCTTTATCGGCAAGCTGAAGGACAGCCCCACAACAAGGGTACTTATCCATGAGAAAAGCTCCCTTGCGCCGCCCGGACAGTCCCTTGCCTTTTCTCTGGGAGACGAGAAAGGCTTTGAGTGGATAGGGGCTTATGACATTACCGCTGACGAGCTTCTTGCCGGGACAGACACCGCAAAGACCGAGAGCAAGACCGCACAGGCGCAAATGCTCATTCTGGAATTGCTTGCAAACGGAAAGCGTATGCCGAGTGCAGAGCTGGAAAAGGCAGTCAATGAGCGTGGGATTTCCTCACGCACCATGAGAACGGCAAAGAGCCGTATCGGGGACAGACTTGTGACCGAGAAAGACGGCACAGCATGGGTCTGCTATCTCCGAGACTGACAACAGGAACACGGCAAGCGTGGCAAAGACGGCAAGGTTTTTATAGATACCTTAATGTTGCCGCCTTGCCTTGTTCCCTCATACCGACACCGCCCGATGATGAACAGTCACCGGGCATTTTTCATTTACAGGAGGATTTTGAATGAACAATACCGCAACCAACACCGCCACTTGCCCGACTGTCAGAAAGCAGATCGGCAAGACCACCTATATCGTCCGTGTGCATTTCAGCCAGACCGCAAAAGAGACGATGGAGGACAAAATCAAGCGTCTGCTCCGTGAGGAAGTCCGCAAAATGTGACTTCTTTTTGAATTTGATGAAAAAGTCCTTGACTTTTCGTCTCTGGCAAAACTGCAAAAAGTATTCTGATTTCCTGTGCTGCGCGGCTTGCGCCTTTTGATATTGCGGAGCTTCGGGAACTGACGGCGTATGATGAGCTGGAGCTGGATACGCTGGGAGACCAAAAGAGTGCGCTGTTTATCATCATTTCTGATACGGATGATACGTTTAATTTTCTCGTGTCGCTTTGCTATACACAGCTTTTCAATCTGCTTTGCGAAAAGGCAGATGACGTATACGGCGGACGCTTGCCCGTGCATGTGCGCTGCTTGATTGACGAGTGCGCCAATATTGGTCAGATTCCGCGTCTTGAAAAGCTGATGGCAACCATCCGAAGCAGAGAGATATCCGCGTGTCTGGTGCTGCAAACGCAGAGCCAGCTCAAGGCACAGTATAAGGACAGCGCGGACACAATCTGCGGCAACTGCGACAGCGTAATTTTCCTTGGCGGCAAAGAAAAAACGACGCTCAAGGAGCTGTCTGAAGCGCTCGGCAGAGAAACCATCGACACGTTGAACACAGGCGAGAGCCGAGGACGGGAAACCTCGCGCTCGACCAACTTTCAAAAGCTGGGAAAGGAGCTGATGTCCGTTGACGAACTGGCTGTGATGGATGGGCGCAAATGCATTTTGCAGCTGCGCGGCGTAAGACCGTTTCTGTCGGACAAATACGACATTACGCAGCATCCGAATTACAAATACCTGTCCGACGCGGATTCCAAGAACACGTTTGACATCGAGCGCTTCCTCAAACGCAGGCTGAAACTCAAACCCGATGAGCAATACGATGTGTTTGAGGTTAATGTGAGCGATGCCGATGAATGAATCCCCGCAAGCCGCCCAATAAAGGCGGCTTTTCGTATGCCCCAAAAAACAGAAATGGAGGAATAAATCATGGAAATTTTCAAATCCGGCGTAGACCTTTTGCAGCTGGGCGTTACCGCAATGGGCGGCGGCGCTGTGCTGATGGGAATGCTCAACATCTTCGAGTCCCTTTCCAGCGATAATCCCGGTCCGCGTGCGCAGGGTATGCGTCAGGCGTTTGGCGGCGGCGTGATCGTGCTGATCGGCACCACGCTCGTCCCGATGCTCAAGACCATGCTCGGCTAAAAGAACAGTTGCCGGCTTTCCGCAGGGCGGGGAGCCGGTCAGCTTTTGGAAAGGAGAAATCTCTTTGAATTTCTTGTGGATGAAGATTTCGGAATGGCTCAAGGAGCTGTTGGTCGCCGGCATTATCGGCAATCTGAGCGGGCTGTTTGACGGAATCAACGATAAGGTGGCACAGATTACCGATGTGGTCGGTATGACTCCGCAGCAATGGAACGGCGGCGTGTTCAGCATGGTCAAAAACCTTTCGGAAACCGTCGTCACGCCGATTGCGGGCATCATCCTGACGGCGGTGGCGTGCATCGAGCTGCTGAGCATGATGATCGAGCGGAACAACATGCGCGACTTCGATTTGTTCGAAGTGTTTAAGTGGCTGATGAAAACGACGTTCGCGGTCATGATCGTGTCCAATACATGGACCATCGTGATGGGTGTGTTTGAAGCGACGCAGAGCGTGGTCAATCGTGCGGCAGGCGTGGTCGTGGTGGATACGAGCATCCATCTGGAGGAGATCATCGTCAATCTGGAACAGCGGCTGATGGAGATGGAGGCCGGTCTGCTTTTCGGGCTGTTTATCCAGTCCGTCCTGATGCAGATCATCTCGTGGCTGCTGACCATCAGCATCTTTGTCATCGTCTATGGACGCATGATCGAGATCTATCTGGTTACGTCGCTTGCACCTGTGCCGCTGGCGACGATGGTCAACCGCGAATGGGGGCAGATCGGACAGGGCTATTTGAAATCGCTGTTTGCGCTCGGCTTTCAGGCTGTCCTGATGATTATCTGCGTGGCGATTTACGCAGTGCTGGTGCGGTCGATCGCTGTGGAAACAGATGTCGTCAAGGCAATCTGGACGGCGGTCGGGTATACGGTGCTGTTGTGTTTCTGCCTGTTTAAGACCAGCAGTTTAAGCCGCTCGATACTGGGCGCACACTGAGAAAGGGGAAAGTTGAAAATGGAAGATCGGGACAGCGTATTTGTTCCCAAGGATTTATCGAAAATCAAGACCAAGTTTCTCTTTGGTCTGACCCGCCGCCAATGCCTGTTCTTCGGGCTGGGCGCGGCGGTCGGTCTGCCGGTGTTTTTTCTGTTCAGAAAGAGCGTCAGCTCAACTGCCGCGTCGATGCTGATGATGGGTGTGATGTTGCCGTTTTTCATGTTTGGTATTTACGAAAAAAACGGGCAGCCGCTTGAAACCGTGCTGCGCCAGATGGTTGAAACCAAGTGGCTCAGACCCCGGCGCAGACCGTATGAAACCGACAATACCTACGCCGCGCTCGAACGGGAGATGCGGCTCAGAAAAGAGGTGAAGGCGCTTGAAGAACAGGCGAAAAAAGCCCGGCGTTAAGCTGACGCGGGCGCAGAAAAAGAAGCTCGAAGAGCTGACCCGTCAGGCGAAAGCGGACGGCAGGCACCCCAGCAGCGCACAAAAGACGATTCCGTATCTGAGCATGTACAAGGACGGGCTTTGCCGCGTGACGGAAAACTATTACACCATGTCGCTGCTCTTTGACGATATGAACTACGACCTTGAGGATGAAGCGGAACAGCTCGGTATTTTCGGCGGCTGGTGCAGCTTTTACAGCTACTTTGACTGCACTGTGCATGTGCAAATGACCGGCATCAACAGCGAGAACGACCCGGAAGCGTTTGCGCGTGCGCTTGCCGTGCTGGAACGCAACGAAGCCTATCGTGCGCTCTGCGCAGAATATGTTCAGCTGCTGCAAACGCAGTACATGCGCAGCAACAACGGACAGACGCGCATCAAGCTGATGACCTTCGGCATCGAATCCGAAAGCGTCAAGGGTGCTCGGTCGCGGCTGACGCGTATCGGACTGGATATGCAGGGCAATTTCAAAAAGATCGGCGTGGAGTCCGTGCTGATGGACGGCAAAGAGCGGCTTTCCCTGCTGCACGCGCTGTTTCACATGGACGGCCATACGCCGTTTGTCTTTGAGTGGTCGTGGCTGCCGGAAACCGGACTGTCCACCAAGGACTTCATCGCGCCCGGCAGCTTTGATTTCTCGCCGTCCCGCTCGTTTAAGATCGGGGAAACGTATTGCGCCGCGTCGTACATCCAGATTCAAACGTCGAGCCTGAGCAAAAAGCTGCTGGGCGAACTGCTCAGACTGCCATCCAGCGCGGTGTTCAGCCTGCACGTTCAGCCGATGGATCAAATGACCGCCATCAAGCTGATTAAACAGAAGCAGGTCGTGCTGGACGCGACCAAAATCAGCGAACAGCAGAAGGCGTTCCGCTCCGGATACGATATCGACATCATCCCGCGAGATATCGACGCATACGGCGACGATACCAAGCGCCTGCTGCAAACGCTGGGAACGAATGAAAAGCTGTATATGGCGACGATCGTCGTGATGAACATGGCGGGCAGCAAGCGTCAGCTCGATCAGGCGGTGGCGCAGACACGCGGCATTTTGCAGACGCGGAGCTGTGCGCTGATTCCGCTGGATTTCCAGCAGGAGAAGGGACTGACGGCATGCCTGCCGCTGGGCATCAATCCGCTGAAAATCGAGCGTTGTATGCCGACGAGTGCCGTTGCGGGCTTCATTCCGTTCTCGACGCAGGAACTTTGCAGACTGGACGGCAAACCGGTCTATTACGGAGTCAACCGCGTTTCCGGCTGCGTCATTATGGCAGATCGAACCGTGAACCGAAATCCGAACGGGTTGATCTTCGGCACATCGGGCAGCGGCAAGTCCGTTTCCGGCAAGCAGGAGATGATCTACATCTATCTGACCACGGATGACCAGATCATCCTGTGCGACCCGGAGGGCGAGTACCGTGTGCTGACGCGCAGGCTGAACGGTCAGACCATCATGCTGTCGGCGGACAGTCACGATTACATCAACCCGATGGATATTGAGCTGGAAGAAAACATGGACGACGTGCTGCGGCTCAAGTCGGAGCTGATTCTGTCCTTCTGCGAAATCGTCATGGACGGAAAGCGCAACATCCCCGCAGAAGCGAACTCCGTGATCGACCGCTGCCTGCCGATCATCTACGAAAAGTATATCAAAGACCCGAAGCCGGAGAACATGCCGACGCTGGGCAATCTGTATGAATGCCTGAAACGGCAGCCTGAACCGCAGGTGCGCCGCATTGTGACGGCACTGGAATTGTATGTCACCGGCTCGCTTAACTATTTCAATCACCATACGAGCGTGCAGCTCAATAACCGGCTGGTGTGCTTTGACATCAAGAAGCTGGGCAACAAGCTCAAGCCGCTGGCAATGCTGATCTTGCAGAACTTTGTCTGGAACCGCATCAGTGCCAACCGCGATCAGGGGCAGACAACGCGCTATTACATCGACGAATTTCATATTCTGCTCAAAGAACCGCAGACGGCGGCATATTTCATCGGCATCTGGAAGCGTTGCCGCAAATGGGGCTGCGTGGCGACCGGCATCACGCAGAACGTGAAGGATCTGCTGACCAGCCCGGAAATCCAGAATATCTTTGACAATACGGACTTTTTCCTGATGCTCAATCAGGCGAATGCCGACCGCGAGATTTTGGGCGAAAAGCTCGGCTTATCCAGAGAAGAAATGCGATATCTGACCAATGCGGAGCAGGGCTGCGGGCTGATGGTCTGCGGAAATGTCGTTTTGCCGTTTGAAAATCGTATTCCGACGGATACGCAGCTTTACCGCATGATGACGACCAAGCCAGGTGAGATGGAAGCCGAAGAAGGGAGGGAAAATGGATGATGGGATGGTTGATTGGCGGCGGCGTGTTGTGCATAATCGTGCTGATGACGGCACTCTGCGTCGTGTCCGGCGATGCGGACGAGCAGGCGGAAGCCGCATATCGGCACTTTCTTGAGAGCAGGGGGCGCAAAGCATGAAGCACGTTCGACCCAATGTTTCGCAGTTTGCCGCCCAGTGGACACAGGCTCAGCCGATAACAGAGCCTGAAAAGCCCAAACTCAAACCGCGCCCACGGCGGAGAAATCGGATTCCGATTCTGGAAACGCCGGATTTGCCGCATGAAGAACGGGAAGCGGATGAAAACGTGTCGGTTGAAGCGGTAAACGACGGAAAGCGTGCAGCGGAGAACGTGGCATGTTTTGTGAACGATGCGGGCTATCGCCGGAATGTGCGGGCATATCGGAAGGAAACCCGGGAGATACGTCCGGATAATGGGCGGGTCAAGCCGCCCAGACAGACTGCGGCGGCGTTTGACGGCTTTCCACCTTCATCTGGATGGAAAATGCCAGCTGAAAAAACGGCAACAGAGAACAGACAGACGTTGCACACATGCGGGAGGATGCAACAGGTAAGCAACCCGCTGTCCAAGGCTCATCAAAAACAGCACATGAAGCAGGCATTTCTTGCCCGCGCAAGGGAACGCAAAGCGGCAGAAGCAGCCGTGGAGAACATCCCGGAAGTGCTTCGGCGTTTCCTGCCCAAATTGGGCGAACGGCAAGTCCGTCTTTTCCCGGTGGCACTCGTCTGTTCGCTGCTGCTGTTTATGACCGGTGGGCTGTCCTCGTTCATGCCCCTTGGCGAGGCGATTTCACACGCTTTCATCATGGGGACATATCCGGCAGAGGAAGCGGACGTGCTGGCAGCGGAACGTGCGTATTGCGAGATGGAAAAGGAGCTTGAGGATGAGCTGGATCACTATGAAGCCCGCCATCCCGGATGCGATGAATACAACGTCAAGGCACAGGAAATCTGGCATGACCCGTATGCGCTCTGCGCAATCATCTCCGCGTATCTGGGCGGCGAGGAATGGACGATTGACAGCGCGTATCCTGTCATGGAGCGCTATTTCAAGCTCCAGTATGTGCTGATCGAGAAAATCACGACCGAAACCCGATACCGCACCGAACAGCGCGTCGGGCAGCAGCTTGTGACCGACCCCAAAACCGGCGCACAGCGGTGGGAAAGCTACACTTACGAGGTTGAAGTGCCGTACACCTACCGAATCTGCGACGTGAAGCTTGAAAACAAGAACCTGTCGCACCAGCCGGTGTATTCCATGAGCCGCGAGAAGATGGGGCTTTATGCGCTGTACATGTCCACGCTGGGCAACATGCCCGATCTGTTTGCCGGAAAGCCGCACGCTTCCCAGCTCAAAGACCCGCTTTTATACGACGTGCCGAAGGAATACAAACAGGCTGACCCGCAGTTTGGAAAGCTCATCGAGGAAGCGGAAAAATATCTGGGCTTTCCGTATGTCTGGGGCGGCTCGTCGCCGGATACGTCCTTTGACTGCTCCGGCTTTGTATCCTATGTATTTACCAACAGCGGCGTATACAACACGGGCAGGCTCGGCGCGACGGGGCTGTACGGCATCTGTCAGAAGATTACGGCGGATGAAGCGCGTCCCGGCGACCTGATCTTTTTTGAAGGGACGATGGGCGAGGATGTCGGCGGCATCACGCATGTCGGGCTGTATGTGGGCGACAACATGATGATCCACTGCGGCAACCCCATCACCTACGCCGACCTGACGAGAAGCTATTGGCAGCAGCATTTCTACGGATTCGGAAGAATCCCATACGACCCATGAGGAATAAACAGCATAAATAAGAAACTGGAACGATACCGCCAACTGCGGGATAAAAAGAAAGCGCGTCTTGAAAAGGCGCAGAAGGATATGGACAGGCTGGAGCAGATGGTGCAGGACGAGGAAAACACGCAGATCGTCGCCGCCGTGCGCAGCTATTCGCTCACGCCGGAGGAACTGGAAGCCTTTTTGAAGGAGCGCCGCATGATCGGGGCTTCTGCTTTTGAAAATCAGGAGGAAAAGAACGATGAAACTTGAGAAACAAGCCTGTATGCTGGCACTGGCGGCAATCCTGCTGCTGATTGTGGGAGCGTTTGTCGTGGGTTTCCCGGCGGGCGCAACGCTGGCAGAGGAAACGGACATCGACCTGAACGCTTTTGAAGGCAGCGTGATTTTGGATGACCCCGTCTATTTTCAGGAAGCAACGCCGGATGAGCCGGAAGTGAAGCCGACGCAGCAGCCGACGATAGAACCGACGCAAGCACCCGGCGAACAGCCAACAGTTGAGCCAACGCATGAACCGACCGCAGAACCGGCGGCGGACGCGAAATTCACCGTGCAGATCACGCCGCCGACCGGCTGGCGCAACACGGCTTCGGCACAGGCGTGCGTGGACATCGCGGACGAGAACGGAACGGGCTTCAAGCAGGTGAAGGTCAGTACAGGCGGCGCAGGTTGGATGGACGTGACCGAACAGGCAGAAAGCGGGAGTTTCGACCTTGACGTATACGACAACGGAACGCTCACTGTGCGCGTCATCGACCGGCAGGACGGTTACCACGACGGAACGGCGAAGATCATGTGCTTTGACCGCACCGCGCCGACCGTGACGGCGGGCATCAGCGGCGAACCGCTGCATATCGAAGCCAAAGATGACCTTTCCGGCGTGGCGGGAATTCAGGTCAACGGACTGCTGTTTACCACACTGGACGGCGGGAAGCTGGATATCCACTTTAATGAAGTGGAAACGCTGAAAAGCTATGAAAAGCTGGTTGTCCGCGCTTATGACTGCGCGGGCAATTTTTCTGAAGCGGTGACGCTCAAAAACCCGTATTACGGGCAGGCGATGAGCAAACCCACGACCGTACCGACCGCCACGCCCAGACCGGCAGCCAAGCCGACACAGAAGCCGGGCAATTCAGGCGGCAGTTCGGGAAACGGCACATCGGGCGGCAGTCAGGCGACGAGCCAGCCGACTGCACTGCCGACGTTCGTCCCGACCGTTATGCCCACGCTTGTACCGACGCTGATGCCGACTTTCGTGCCGACCACAGAACCGACGGCGCAGCCGACCGCCATGCCGGAATACATTCAGACCGGTCCCGGTCAGGCGTTTACGGGCAGCGGCAATATGCACACGCTCGATGTGCTGTATTCTGCGCACACGAACAAGCAGTTTATCAGTCTGGAAACCAAGAGCGGGCAGACGTATTATCTGGTGATCGACTACGACAAGCCGATTGACGAAGAAGCGGACATTTACGAAACCTACTTCCTCAATCTGGTTGATGACAGGGATTTGCTGGCGCTGCTCAGCGAGGACGAGAAGCCGACTCCAACGCCGACTGCCGCGCCCACGCCGACCCCGACGAAGGAGCCTGTGCAGACGGATGAAACCGAACCGAAACAGAATGGCACAGTGGTCGCCGGTGCGCTGATGCTGGCGATTTTGGGCGGCGGCGCGTTCTGGTATTTAAAACAGCGCAAGAAAAAAGAAAGCAAGCCCCAGCCGTCTTACGACGAATACGAGGATGACGAGGACGATGAAACCAGGGATGACGATTTGAACGAATAAGACCATGCGGCGGGCGGCGAGAAGCTGCCCGCCTGCTTTTTTCTGAAATGGAGGATAACCGGATGCGAGTGATTCTTGCAGAAAAGCCCAGCGTGGCGCAGAGCATTGCCGCCGTATTGGGCGCAGACCAGAAGAAAAACGGATATTTGCAGGGCGAGAACGACCTTGTGAGCTGGTGCATCGGGCATCTGATCGAGCTTGCCCCGCCGGAAATCTATGATGCACGCTATGCGAAGTGGCGGCGGGAGGATCTGCCGATTGTGCCGAGCGCATGGGAGAGCGTGGTCAGCGACGGGACAAAGAAGCAGTTTGCCGTGCTGAAAGACCTGCTGAATCGAACGGATGTGGACGAAGTGGTGTGCGCGACGGATGCGGGGCGCGAGGGAGAGCTGATTTTCAGAATGGTGTATGAAAAAACGGGCTGCACCAAGCCCGTCAAACGGCTCTGGATTTCTTCGCTTGAGGAAAGTGCCATCCGCGAGGGGTTTCGGTCGCTCAAGCCGGGCACTGCCTACGACGCGCTGTACCGTGCGGCTCTGTGCCGTGCGCAGGCGGACTGGCTGGTGGGCATCAACGGAACACGGCTGTATTCCCGGCTCTACGGAACCAAGCTCAATGTCGGGCGCGTCATGACCCCGACGCTGGCGATGCTGGTGCAGCGGGAACAGGAGATTGCGGCGTTTCGGGTGGAGCCGTTTTATACAGTGCAGTTCAGCTGCGGCTTTCTGGCACAGAGCGGGCGGATGAAAACGCGCGAAGAAGCGGAACGGATTCGAGCCGCCTGCCATTGCCAAAAGGCTGCGGTCAAGCAGATTGAACGCAGGCAGAAGAAAGAGAAGCCGCCCAAGCTCTACGACCTGACCGCGTTGCAGCGGGACGCGAACAGAATTTACGGTTATACGGCGCAGCAGACGCTCGATTACGCGCAGACGCTTTACGAAAAGAAACTGGCGACGTATCCGAGAACGGACAGCCGATTCCTGACGCACGATCTGCGGGACAGGCTGCCCACGCTCATCGAGTGTGTGGCGCAGGTATTGCCGTTTGCAAGCGGTCTGCCGCTGGCAGTTCACACACAGCAGGTTATCCGCGACGAAAAGGTGAGCGACCATCATGCGATTATACCGACGCAGAACATGACGCGGGAAGCACTGGCACGGCTTCCGATGGGCGAGCGCAGCATTTTAACCCTGCTGGCGGTGCGACTGCTTGCGGCGACGGGCGAACCATGCGAAACGGATGAAGTGACGGTGATGCTGGACTGCGAAGGACATGATTTTACGGCAAAGCGAAGCACTGTGCGACAGATGGGCTACAGAATGTTTGAAGAAACATTTCGCGGGAGCTTGGGCAGCAGAGAGCGGAAAGAGCAGGAATACCCCATCCCGCCGCTTGAAATCGGACAGACGGTCGGACCCGTTGTAGCGACAATCCGCGAGGGACAGACGACCCCGCCGAAGCATTACACCGAAGATACGCTGCTGGCAGCGATGGAAACGGCAGGCGCAAAGGATGCGCCGGAGGATGCTGAACGCAAAGGGCTGGGAACGCCTGCAACCCGCGCAGGGACGTTGGAAAAGTTGGTAGATGTGGGATTTGTCGTGCGCAGGGGCGAACAAAAGGCGAAGACACTGTATCCGACCGAAAAAGCGGCGGCTCTGATTGCGGTTTTGCCGGAAAATCTGCGTTCCCCGATGATGACCGCGCAGTGGGAACAGCGGCTCAAACGGATTGAGCATGGGCAGGAAGAAGCGGCGGGATTCATGGATGATATCGTGCGGATGGTAACGGAGCTGGTGCAGAGTGCTCAGCCCGTGCCGGATGCGCAGAAGCTCTTTCCGTCTGATAGACCGTCTGTTGGCACATGCCCCTGCTGCGGCGCGGTGGTGACGGAAACGGCGAAGGGCTTTTTCTGCGAAAGCCGTATCTGTCGATTTGGCATATGGAAGGACAACCGCTTTTTTGCACAGATTGGGCAGAGCGTCAATAAGAGCGTGGTCGAAGCACTGATTCGGGACGGTGCGGCGAAGCTCAAGGGACTGCGCTCTAAGAAAACCGGCAGAAGGTACGACGCGACGCTCAAAATGATGTGCGGAGAACAGGGCGTGCCGAGGTTTCAGATGGAATTTGAAAAAAGCGCAAGAAAAGGTTGACGGGTTACGAGAGAGAAGCGTAAGATGAAGAAAAACGCTGAATAAAGGAGAAAAAGAGATGCAGAAAAGCAAGTACTTTGAAGAAATACCTTCTTATACGCAGCATCTAACCTTTGATGCAGCGGAGAGAATATTTAAAAGAAACGGTCAAAATCTTGACTTCCAGATGAAGCAAACATTAAAAATGACTGATTCAGATGGAAAATATACGAATTTAGGACTTCTCCTCTCGGATCAATGTAAATGGCTTACGATGGTAGCTGTTTTTCAAGGCTCAGAACCTGATATTATGTGCAACAGACGAGAATTTTCTGGCTCGCTGCTTCAACAATTCAATGATTCTTATGTGTATCTGGAGCGATATAATCCAATTCAAGCGACATTTCAAAAATTATTGCGCATAGATACGCGGGATTATTCCGAAATGGAACTTTGGAATGCACTGATAGAGCTATTTGCTCATCGGAGTTATATGTTCAGTGCAAATGCGCTGATTCGCGTATATTCGGATAGAATAGAGTTTGCGGCGATTGGCGAACGGATGCTGAGCACGTCAACGTGTAGAAATCCAAATTTGAAGAAGGTGCTTTATCAGTTGAAATTCACTGAAAAAAATGAAATGGATAGTCGAAGGGCTGTAAAGACTTGTGGATGTTTATCCTCCAAATTTGTAATCCAGAATACGAAAAATGCGTTTAGAATTATTTTGCCCAATAGCAATGTGAAATGAGAGACTGAAATGTAATTAATCGGCGTGAGCGTTCATGCCGATTTTTTAACGTATAGGAAATTGCGTAAAATCGCCCGCATGAGCAGGAGCTTGATGCGTGGCGGACTTCGGCGGAGGTGAAGGCGGGCGCAGCCCGATTCAGACTGTAGACAAAAAGCTATTCGCCCCCGAAGGAGGGAGAATAGCCCTTTCCGCGAATGAAAGAATAGCTGAATTTCTTGATTTTGTTCTTCAAGCCAAGTTTGCTTATGTCAACAAGCTGAGGCGGGCGCATCCCGCTTTTTTGTCTGCTGTTTTTTAATGGGAAATGCTGCTCAAACCGCTGCAAAGTGAAGAAGGCGTTTGGTCACCCCTCCTGCTCCACCGGAAGAACCAGAAGAAAGGTCGTCCCCTGATTGGAGCTGGCTTCCACCGTTACCGACCCGCCGTGCAGGACAACGATTTCACGAACAAGCGCAAGTCCCAAGCCGACGCCGCCCATTTTCCGGCTTCTGGATTTATCCACCCGAAAGAACGGCTGGAAAATGCTGTCCCGATATTCCCGCGATATGCCCAAGCCCGTATCGGAAACGCGCAGGCTCACCTGATTCGCTTCCCGATGAACGGAAACGGAAACAGAACCGTTCGGACGATTGTATTTGATGCCGTTTTCAATCAGATTGAACAGCAGGCGGTAAATCAGAGCGTCGCTTCCCACGATGCTGATATCATCGCACTGTGCGCCGAGAGAGATGCCGTTTTTCTGCGCCAGCGGCGTCAGATCCGCGAGGATTTCGTCCAGCAGCGGCGCCAGCTCGATGTGATCCGAGCGGGGAACGGAAACCAGATTGCTCATTTCCAGCAGGGTGCGCACGAGCGCCGTCAATCGGTTGATCTGTTCCAGCAGCGTCCCGACCAGCTCCGATGTTTCGGGATTCATGTCGGGATGCTCCTCGGCAAAAAGCTCCAGCTTGGTTTGCAGAATGGCTAAGGGCGTACGCAGTTCGTGGGCGGCGTTGCCCGCAAACTGACGCTGCAAGTCAAAGGACTGCGCCAGACGGTCGAGCATATGGTTCACGGACTGGCTTAACTGCTGAAACTCCTGAACGGTGTCCTCGTCCAAGCGGAGGCTTGCGATGCTGTCCTGATTGATTTTTTCCGTCTGCCGGGAGAGCTGCTTCAGCGGCTTTAAAGCTCTGCCGCTGACAAAGTAGGCGATGGCCGCGCTGAGCAGCGTCACGACGGAAGTAATCACCCAGCCATTGTGTCCGTAAAGCACCTTGGCGTCATCGACTTCCTGCGAAAAGTGATGGATGAAATCCGTCATCTGCGCATCCGGAATCTCGATGGTCAGGCCTTCCGCGTCGCCCAATTGATATTGCATGATATAGCCGTTCAGGGAATCCATGCCGGTTGCGCCGGAGCGATACAGCAGCAGGTTCAGGCAGATGCAGGCGCCGGCAATCAGCAGGGCGGTCAGGAGTGTCATTCTCCATTGAAGTGATAAACGTTTCATCGTGCTTCCCCTTTGATTTCATATCCTTCGCCGACGCGGTTGCAGATGGGGTCAAACCCCAATGCCGTCCTCAGCTTTTTCCGCAGAGCGGACATATGTACGCGAATGGAGTTACTGAAGCTGTCCACGCTGCCGTCCCAGACATGCTCCATCAATTCCTCCTGGCTGACCGGACGCCCCTGGTGCAGAAGCAGGTATTCCAGCACGCCGCTTTCTTTGCGGGTCAGGGCGAGAATCTGCCCGTCAACGGAGGCGATTCGGCTCTTTGTGTCAAAGGAAATCCGTCCGCAGCGCAGGCAGATATCCCGCTGGATAAACTGACGCCGGGTCAGGCTGCGGACGCGTGCCTCAAGCTCTGCAAGGTGAAAGGGCTTGGAGAGATAGTCGTTCGCGCCGGCATCCAGTCCGTCCACCTTATCCGAAATCTCACTGCGGGCGGAAAGAATCAGAACGCGGGTTTCGAGGTCACTTTCCCGAAGTGTGCGCAAAACGGTCATTCCGTCTACCTTGGGCAGATTCAGATCCAGCAGAATCAAATCGTATTGTTCCGAGGCTAAGATATCCAGCGCTTCTTCTCCGTCTTCGCAGGTATCGACTTCGTAGCCGGACAGCCGAAGCTTTTTTGCGATGTCCTCGCGCAGGGACTGCTCATCTTCCACGACTAAAAGACGCATAGGCTCCTCCATGTTGTTTTTTTCATTCAAATCAGATAGGAAATGTGAGATTGCCCGATTCAGCTTGTTGGCATACGCAAACTTGGCTTAAATAACAAAATCAAGGAATTCAGCTATTCTTTCTTTTGCGGAAAGGGCTATTCTCCCCCTTTCGGGGGAGAATAGCTTTTTGCCTACAGTCTGATGTGAGATTGCCCGCCTTTTTGTGTTACGGGTTCATCCTCCGCTGATCGCCGGGCAGTCCATGCGGCAAATCAAATTTTCGCCCGGGATTTGGGGCGGCGCCTCAAATCTTTCTCTGTTTTCATTTATTATATCAGACGACAATAAGTTTTGTGTAAAGTTTTTCTTAGCAGGAATTTTAACCTCCGTGTTATATACTCCTATTATCAAAGCGACAGGAGGAAAACGATGATTCAAAGAAAAAGGCTGCTGCAATCCGTTTTGCTGGCGGCTGCGGTACTGATGATCGGCTTCGGCGTTTGGCGCGGAGAAGCGGATACGGTTTTCTCGAAGGCGATTCGCCTGTGCATGGAGTGTGTTGGCATTGGATAAGAAAAAAACGCATATTCTCGCCCGCTTCCGCGGATGGATTCAGGCATGCGCCACACTGCTGACCAACATCCATCTGCCGAATTTCAAAAAAGGTACGCTGTATCAGGGCTCGGGCAAGTACGTCTGCGTACCGGGTCTGAACTGCTACTCGTGCCCCGGCGCGGCGGGCGCCTGCCCGATCGGCTCGTTTCAGGCGGTTGTCGGCTCGTCGAAATTCAAGTTTTCCTATTACATCACCGGAATCCTGATTTTAATCGGCGTGCTGCTGGGGCGCTTCATCTGCGGTTTCCTCTGCCCCTTCGGGTGGTTTCAGGAGCTGCTGCACAAAATCCCGTCGCCCAAGATATCGACCAGGAAGCTCAAGCCTTTGCGGTATCTGAAATATGGGGTGCTGCTGGTGATGGTGATCCTGCTTCCGATGCTGGTGACCAATCAGCTCGGCATGGGCGATCCGTTCTTCTGCAAGTATCTCTGCCCGCAGGGCGTGCTGGAGGGTGCGATTCCGCTCTCCCTGACGAACGCGGGCATCCGCGCCGCGCTGGGCAAGCTGTTCACATGGAAAAGCTGTGTGCTGCTGGCGGTTGTTCTGGGCAGTGTGTTTATGTATCGCCCCTTCTGCAAGTGGCTCTGTCCGCTGGGCGCGTTTTATGCGCTGCTCAATAAAGTGTCGCTTTTCCAGATGCGCGTGGATACGAGCAAATGCGTATCCTGCGGAGCGTGCGCAAGAGCCTGTAAGATGGATGTGGATATCACAAAATCACCCAACCATACGGAGTGCATCCGCTGCGGTATGTGCATGAAGGCATGCCCCAAGGACGCGATCAGCTACAAATTTGGCTTTGGTGACTTATCAAACAATGAAATCAAAAACGAAAAAGGAGATTAAAACCATGAAAATGAATCGAGTAATCGCGCTGATGACCGCTATGCTGCTGACCTTCTCCCTGACCGCCTGCGCTGAAAGCAGTGCCGCTCCGGAGCTGGATGGAAAGACCGAATACGAGCTGCTGGAAGTTGAAAACGAGATTCTGCTCGCCAACAACGCGCTGTGGGAGAAGGTCTTCCTCTCCATGAGCAAAAACGTTACTGCCGATGTTCTCAGCAGCAACTACGGCGATGTCCTCATGAGCGCGGTGGAAGGCGCGAAGGAGCAGTTCTCCGAGGAGGAATATGAAAAGCTCAAGGCGGATGCGGAGCAGATTCGGACGATTGAAGAAAAGATTGCCGAGATTTCCGCGAGCGATGCGTCCAGCCAGCCGGAGGATGCGGCGCAGGGCGACGCCTTCCCGCAGTTCACGGGAAAAGATTTGGATGGCAACGACGTGGATAACAGCCTGTTTTCCGCCAATGCCTTTACCGTTGTAAACTTCTGGTTCAACGGCTGCAAGCCCTGCGTGCAGGAGCTGGATGACCTGAGCGCGCTGAATGAGCGCATCAAGGAGCAGGGCGGCGAGGTCGTCGGCATCAACGTGGAAACGCTGGACGGCAACAAGCAGGGCATTGAAACCGCGAAGCAGCTGCTCGAAATGACCGGCGCGAATTACCGCAACATCTACTTTGACGCGAGCAGCGAAGCCGGAACGTTTGCGCTGGGTATCATGGCGTTCCCCACCACCTATGTCTTTGACCGCAATGGCAGAATCGTGGGCGAGCCCCTGCTCGGAGGCATTGACAACGAGAAGAACCTCGAAATGCTGCAAAAGACGATGGACGAAGCTCTGGCGCGGGATTCTGCGGTTCTCGGCAAATAAGGACAAAGGACTCATTCCGTCATGGCGGCGGCATGAGTCTTTTTTTAACATATAGGAAATTGCACAAAATCGCCCGCGTGAGCAAGACTTTGATGCGCGGCAGGCTTCGGCGGAGGTGAAGGCGGGCTCAGCCCGCTTTTTTAACATATAGGAAATTGCACAAAATCGCCCGCGTGAGCAAGACTTTGATGCGCGGCGGACTTCGGCGGAGGTGAAGGCGGGCTCAGCCCGCTTTTTTAATGCCCAAAAAGAATGGAGGACACCATGAATGGAACAACAACGGTGCAGTTGGCGGAAAAAACGGCAAAGGCAGTAACCGGCAGCGTTGAAGAATGGACTGGCTTTCTGCAATCGGCAGCGCGGCTGTACAAGTACAGTTACCCGGAACAGCTGTTGATCTACGCCCAGCGTCCGGATGCGACCGCCTGTGCCAGCTATGAAATCTGGAATCAGACGATGCGGCGGTATGTTCGGCGCGGCGCAAGGGGTATCGCGCTGCCGGACGGGGCGGGGGCAGTGCGCTATGTATTCGATGTAGCAGATACGGGCGCACGCAAAAGCTCGCGGGAGGTTAAAACATGGGCACTGGATGAAAACAATCGGGAAGCTGTCGCTCATGCGCTGGAAACGCAGTACGGCTCGGCAGCGAAACTGGGCATTGCCGGACAGCTTGAAGAAATCGCGATGCAGCAGAGCATGGACTATTGGCAATGGCATCAGGACGAGCTGCGCGGTATCGTTGACGGGAGCTTCCTTGAAGGGTATGATGAGCTGAACCTCGAAATCGCGTTTAGAAACACAGCGGCGGCGAGCGTGAAATACATGCTGCTGAGCCGATGCAATCTGGCACGGGAATATCAGATTGAGCCGGAAGAACTGGCGGGCGTATTGGAATGGAACACGTCTGCCGCATCCGGTGCGTTGGGAAGCGCGATCAGCGAACTGAGCGAAGGGGTACTCAGAAAGATTGAAAGAACCATCCGTCAATATGAAAGGAGCCAAAACCATGACGAACGAACTGACGTATACGAAGAACGGAGAGTATTGGATTCCCGATCTGACAGCAGCCGAACAGTCGGTGACGCTGAGCAAATACGGACGGATGCGGGAATGGTTTCTGAAGGAGCATCGGACGATCACCTACAACAACCTGCTCCTGAGCGGAAAATTGACCGCGCACCTGATGGAGATCGATCAGGCGGCGGTGAATCGGATGGAGGAGATCGTGCCGAAGCTGGCGAAGCAGGCGGGCGCGACGGAAGCACTGAAAGCGAGCGACCCGATGCGCTGGGTCGGGCTGATGAACACCTGCAAGGCGCAGGCGGAAGAAATCGTAATGAACGAGCTGATTTACGCCTGAACCGGCAGATGAGTCTTTTTCCAACAGAAGCGGAACAAATACAAAGTCTTGAAGAAGCGGATGAACAAGAGGTTTCCGCTTCTTTTTTGATGGAAAAAGCGACGGATGTCGTGCTGCGCCTCGGCGGTAACAACGAAGAAATCCGAATGGAGCTTGCTTTCGATGCAATGATCGACAAACCGATAGATGAAATTGCTGCGCATATGCGGACGCTGTATCATGGCGGAAGTGGTTTTGAACTGGAAGGGAGACGTTTTTCAGCGTGGTATGCGGACAATGGGATATACATTGCGGGGGGCGACCGCGCACGGTATGCCAACACAGCCCGCATAGTTTCGTGGAAAGACGCTGCGAAGCGCGTCGGTGAATGGATTAACGCCGGACGATTTGGAACAGAGCTGGAAAATGTGGAAGCCGCAGGCTTTGTCAGGCGGCAGGTAGCAAGCCGGCTTATTGAGATGTATCGTGAGAGTTTTGCAGGCGAAAACGGCTATCTGCCCTTGATACGGGAGCAGGAACCGATGATCTTTCCGGATTGCGTAAATCGACTGTTTGAAAAAATGGAGCAGCCGGATAATCTGCATGAGCTGATCCGGCAGGTCGAAGCATTTGCAGAGGCGGTTGAACGTCAGCCTGACCTGATGCGGATGCGTTTTTTCATGCCCGATGCAATTTTGCCACGGCTTAGAGATTTGACACACGAGCGGCGAGAACTGCCCAAAGGAGAAAGAGAGCTGCCGGAAGTCCGGGGCTTCATCACGCAGGATGAAATCGACTGGAATTTAACCGGCGGTTCAGGCTATGAAAGCGGCGCTGAACGAATTGAGTTGTTTTTCTCACAGCCGCATGATGTCGGCGAGAAAATTGAATTTCTCAAACGCGAATATGGAACAGGCGGGCGCATGCCCGGCGTTTCGAACGCACGGCACAGCGAAGAATGGCACGATACAAAGGGCATACAGCTTCGCAAGAATGGTTGTCAGAATGTGACGCTTGGCTGGAATAAGGTCGCTGAACGTATTGACACATTGATTCGGAATGGACGATATACAAGGCTGAAAGAGCAAAAACCAGAGGAAGAGATTCGGTTAGTGCCGGATATGGAAGCCTACCGGAATCTTAAAGCCGAGCGTCCGCAATACATGGTTGGCGTGAGGGTGGACGATTACCTGCTCTTTTATGGAGAGGATGCGAAGACGGCTGCGCCGCTGCTGAACACGAAACTGCTTGAACGGGATATTCCCGGCGTGGGAGTGGTGCCGGTTACGGGCATTCCTTTCGGACGTTGGAGTGTTGCGGCAAAAACGCTGACGGAAAAGGGACAGAGCATTTTCTTTGCAGAGCCTGCCGAACAGGGCGGCTATGAGGTCGTCAAAGAGCTGAACGGAAGGCGGGATACGCCGCATTATCAGGTGGGCGATACGGTCTATCTGGATGATAAGGCTTTTTTGATTGAACAGATTACGGATATCCATGTTCAGCTGCGCGATCCTACGCTGCGTTATCCCGTCATTAGGACGGAACGGCGGGAAATTTTTGAACAGATGCTTGCCGAAAACACGCGAAACGACGAGCTGTTTTACAGACAGAGAGAAGCGATGCCTGCGGAACCTGAGAATTTCGTACTGACGGAGGAATTGCCGAATACTCCGGAACCGCAACAGCCGCAGGAGGAGACGAAGCTGCACAGTGTCGTCACAGACCTGACGGGGCAAGAACCCCGGCAGAGAGAAAATGAACAGCTCAAAGCGCAGAACTTTCGCATTACAGATGAACATTTGGGCGAGGGAAGCGCAAAAACAGAATTTGGCTATAACATCGCGGCAATTCAAACGCTCAAGCAGATTGAAGCGGAGAGCAGGCAGGCACGCCCGGACGAGCAGGAAATTCTCTCCCGATACGTCGGATGGGGCGGTATTTCACAAGCCTTCGACGAGGAAAACACGCAATGGTCAGAAGAATATCGGCAGCTCAAAGAATTGCTGACAGAGAAGGAATACGATGCGGCACGCAGCTCGACGCTCAACGCGCATTACACATCGCCAACGGTTATTCGCGCTATGTATGACGCGATTGAAAAAATGGGGTTTCGCACGGGTAATGTTCTGGAACCGTCCTGCGGCGTAGGCAATTTTTTCGGCATGCTGCCGGATGACATGAGCGGCAGCCGGCTTTATGGCGTGGAACTGGACAGCATTACAGGGCGCATTGCGCGGCAACTTTATCCCGATGCGCGGATCACAATCAGCGGCTTTGAAAAAACGCAGCGCAGGGATTTCTTCGACCTGGCAATAGGCAATGTTCCCTTCGGTGGTTACAAGGTTTCCGACAAGCAGTTTGACAAGTATAATTTTTTGATTCATGATTATTTTTTCGCTAAAACGCTGGAGCAGGTTCGTCCGGGCGGTGTTATTGCTTATATTACATCCAAGGGCACAATGGACAAGGCATCTCCCGACGTGCGCAGATATATCGCGCAGAGAGCTGAATTGCTCGGAGCCATCCGTCTGCCGAATACGGCATTTGCGGCAAATGCCGGAACGAGCGTAACGACGGATATTCTTTTTTTGCAGAAACGGGAAAGCCCAATCGACATAGAGCCGGATTGGGTGCATCTGGGGCAGACAGAGGACGGAATTCCCATCAACAGCTACTTTGTCAGCCATCCCGATATGATGCTGGGCAGCATGGCATGGGATAAGAGCATGTACGGCGATGAGAGGGAAACGACATGCAGACCCGTTCCGGGCACAGACTTAAAGGTACAGCTGGAGCAGGCGATTCAGAAGATTGGCGGCGAATACCATGCGGCAGAGGTCATGGAACTGGCGGAAGGGGAGGAAATTACTGAAACATTACCTGCCGATCCGGATGTAAAGAATTACAGCTACACGATTGTAGATGGCGAGGTGTATTTTCGCGAAAATTCGGTGATGATGCGCCCAAAGCTGAATCGCACAGCACAGGAGCGCGTCAAGAGCATGGTGGCACTTCGGGATACGGTATATCGCTTAATGAACGCTCAGTTGGAAGATGCTGATGACAAAACAATTGAAAACGAACAGCGGGAGTTGAACAGGCAGTATGATGCATTCAGCTCTAAATTCGGGCTGATTAACGATCGGGCGAACCGACTCGCATTTTCGGATGATTCTTCGTATTATCTGCTCAGTTCGCTTGAAGTGCTGGATGAAGATCGAAAACTCGAACGCAAAGCGGATATGTTCACCAAGCGTACCATTCGGCGACCGCAAGCCATTACGCATACGGACACCGCGGCAGAAGCACTGGCAGTATCCATAGGAGAAAAGGCGCGGGTGGATTTGCCGTATATGGCGGAGTTGACCGGAAAAAACGAAGATGCGATAACAAAAGAACTGTCCGGCGTGATCTACCTTGATCCTGAATCCCAAACATGGCAGACGGCAGACGAATATCTTTCCGGCAATGTGCGGGAAAAACTCAGGACAGCGCAGGCTGCGGCAAAAGAGAATATGGTTTTTATGCCGAACGTCGATGCGCTGCAAGCCGTTCAGCCCAAAGATCTTGACGCTTCGGAGATCGACGTTCGCCTTGGCGCAACATGGATTTCGCCGAAGGACATCGATGCGTTCATGTATGAATTGTTTTCTACACAGGAATACATGAAACGATATATTCAGGTCAATTTCTCGCAGTTTACCGGCGAGTGGAACATATCGGGCAAGACGTTGCTCAGTCGCAACGATGTCGCGGTATTCGAAACCTATGGTACGTCAAGGGCGAATGCCTATAAAATTCTGGAGGATACGCTGAACCTGCGCGACGTGCGCATATACGATACCGTACAGGATGCGGATGGCAAGGAGAAGCGTGTGCTGAATTCCAAGGATACGACTTTGGCGCAACAGAAGCAGCAGGCGATCAAAGATGCTTTTCGAGAATGGATATGGAAGGAACCGAACCGGAGATACAGACTGGTAAAGCAATACAATGAGCTGTTTAATGCAACCAGACCGCGTGAGTATGATGGATCGCATATTGTTTTTGCGGGCATGAATCCTGAAATTACGTTGAGGGAACATCAAAAAACGCGATTGCGCGTATGTTGTATGGCGGCAATACATTGCTGGCACACGAAGTCGGGTCAGGAAAGACGTTTGAAATGATAGCAGGCATTATGGAGTCGAAAAGATTGGGATTGTGTACGAAAAGCATGATCGTAGTGCCGAATCATTTGACTGAGCAGTGGTCAGCGGAGTTTTTGCGGCTGTATCCCGGCGCAAACATTCTGGTGGCGACCAAACGCGACTTTGAGAAGGGACGCAGAAAGCGTTTCTGCTCGCGCATTGCAACCGGCAATTATGATGCGGTTATCATCGGGCAGAGTCAGGCGGAGCGTATCCCCATCAGCAGGGAACGGCAGGAGCGAATCATCCGTGATCAGATTGCTGAAATTACAGACGGTATTGCGGAAATCAAACACGCCAACGGGGAACGTTTTACGATTAAACAGCTGGAACGCTCCAGAAAACAGTTGGAAGCACGGCTTGAAAGGCTGAAAGCAGAGGAAAAGAAGGACGATGTAATCACCTTCGAACAGCTCGGTGTGGATCGGCTTGTGGTGGACGAAGCGCATTCCTATAAAAATATGTTTTTATATACAAAAATGCGCAATGTGGCAGGACTTTCAACAAGTGAAGCTCAGAAATCCAGCGATATGTTCGCCAAGTGCCGATATATGGACGAACTGACAGACGGGCATGGCATTATATTTGCCACAGGCACGCCGGTATCCAACAGCATGACCGAGCTTTTTACCATGCAGCGCTATCTGCAATATGAAACGCTGCGAAAACAGAACCTGACGAATTTTGACGCATGGGCTTCGGTTTTTGGGGAGACCGTGACCGCGATTGAGCTTGCGCCGGAGGGAACGGGTTACCGTGCGCGGACGCGGTTTGCAAAATTTTACAATCTGCCGGAATTGATGAATATGTTCCGTGAGGTGGCAGATATCAAGACGGCAGATCAGCTTCATTTGCCTACGCCCAATGCGCACTATGAAACGGTTGTCGTTCAGCCGTCTGAAATTCAAAAGCGCATGGTACAGGAACTGTCAAAACGCGCTGCCAAAATCCATGGCGGAGCGGTCGATCCGCACATTGACAACATGCTCAAGGTGTCGATGGACGGGAAAAAGCTGGGGCTGGATCAGCGGCTTATAAATCCCATGCTGCCGGATGACCCCGGAAGCAAAGTCAATGCCTGCGTCGGCAACGTAATGAGAATTTATCGTGAAGGCAGCGAGCAAAAACTGACGCAGCTCATCTTCAGCGATATGTCAACGCCGAAAAACGGACAGGAAAAGGAATTCAGCGTTTATGACGATATTCGTGAAAAGCTGTTGGCGCAGGGGGTTCCGGAAAGCGAAATCGCATTCATACACAATGCAGACACGGAGGCAAAAAAGAAGGAGCTGTTTGCGAAAGTGCGCACGGGTCAGGTGCGAATTTTACTTGGCAGTACGGCAAAAATGGGGGCAGGAACCAATGTTCAGGACCGCCTGATTGCTTCGCATGATCTTGATTGTCCGTGGCGTCCGGGCGACCTTGAACAGCGAGCAGGACGCATTGTGCGTCATGGAAACCGGAACGCCGATGTGTACGTTTACAGATATGTAACAGATGGTACATTTGACGCGTACAGTTGGCAGACAATCGAAAACAAGCAGAAGTTTATCTCGCAGGTCATGACCAGCAAATCACCGGTACGTGTCTGCGATGATGTGGATGAATCGGTTCTATCCTATGCCGAAATCAAGGCGCTTTGTGCGGGCGATGCAAGAATCCGTGAAAAGATGGATTTGGATGTCGAAGTTTCGCGGCTCAAACTGATGCAGGCGGACTATCAAAGCAAGAAGTATCGCCTTGAAGACCGGTTGCTTCGATATTTTCCGCAGGAGATTCAAAATAAAACAGAAAGAATCGAGGGTCATGTACAGGATATTGCGTGTTTACAGGCGCATGTCTTACCGGAAGATGAGTTCCAAATGGAAGTCAGCGGTAAAATGTATACGGAAAAGGAAGCGGCAGGTCAGGCACTGATAGAATGCTGCAAGAAATGGAAAGGTGACGTCATTCAGGATGCTGTGACATATCGCGGAATGAGTGCCAGTCTTGCTTTTGATGCGGGAAGCAGAACATACTGGCTGAATATGCACGGCAACATGACGTACAGCGTTGAGCTTGGCAACGATCCAAGGGGGAATATCACACGAATTGACAATCGTCTGGCACGAGTACCAGACAATTTGGAAAAAGCAAGGATGGAACTCCAAGGTCTGAAACAGCAGGAGAAGGCGGCGAAGGAAGAACTGGAAAAACCGTTTGCACAGGAAGCTGAGCTTACAGAAAAACGGATGCGGCTTGCGCAGCTCAATTCAGAACTGAACATAGACGATAAGGCGCCGATTGAGGCAGCGATAGAGGATGCGCAGGATGTGCCATCCATTCGGGAGCAGCTTCGAGTGCCATGTGAAAAAGGAAAAAACAAAATCATGCAGAATCAGGAGGAGCGATAAATGAATAATATGACGACTCAAACAATAGAAACGGATAAGCAAACTTCCAGAACGATGCAGAAGGAACGAGTGCTAAATTGCGATGTGCCGGTGTATCTGTATCCGAGCGCGTATGCGCAAAGGCATGGCGAAATCGAGGAATATCGTGTATCAAGGCAGGCTAATATCGCTTGTCGTGATGCAATAGATCAGGCAATCCGAACCTATTACCATGACAATATGCTGAATAAAAAAGCGGCTCAGTCCGTTGTCGAGCAATATGGATTTGACAGGACAATGTATGTTCTGGCGATTACTGTGCTGGATAAGGAATGGGACGGTCGTATCTCGCAAAGCAACAAAAAATGGGCGAAAATGCAGCCGATTTTTACAGACCATGATGAGATGGGCAATGAAAGACGTCGTGCGTTTGTAGTACGTTCTCATCCGGGGCTGATAGACTTATTTCTACGAGAAGTGCGGTATGAGAAAGCAGTGAGTATGGAAAAGAAAACATTGAATCCGACAAAACAGAAAAGCGAAAAGGAACGGTGAACATGGCAGGCAGAGCGCGTGAAATACAGGTCATTTTTCGAGTCAACGAGCAAGAACGATTGTTGATCCGTCAGAAGATGGAGCTGATGGGTGTACGGAACATGCAGGCATACCTGCGCAAGATGGCGATTGATGGGTATGCGGTCAAACTCGATTTGCCGGAACTGCGGGAAGCAGTGACGATGCTGGGGCGGTATAACGGCAACATCAACCAGATTGCCAAACGTGCAAACGAAACAGGGCGCGTTTATGATACAGATATTCAGGAAATTCGAGCGTCGCAGAAGGAAATCTGGAAGAAAATAGACGAGCTGCTGACGAGGCTGGGTGCGCTGGGGCTTTGAGTCGTATCCTTGCATGAGATGAAAAAGTGCGCGACAATGGGGATGAGAAAAGGAAGATACAAGGGAGGGAAAAGAGAATGAAGATATGCAGAGTCATGTTGACTGTAGTTTTGCTGCCGGTGCTGCTGGCAATGAAGGCGTTGATTTTCCTGTGCCTGTTTCTGACGGCGGTTTCAAGCGGGTTATTGTCGATTGTGTCCTCACTGCTGGGGATGACAGCACTGGTGAGCATATTCCTGATCCCGATAAAAAGCGCATTGATTCTGTTTGTGAGCGCATGGCTGATTAGTCCGGCAGGATTGCCGCTGGCTGCGCAAAAACTGCTTGAGGTGCTGTATGTGGGGTGCGAACGGATGCAGGATTGGATGATGGGATGAATACAAAAATGGCGCGGAGCTGGGTAGGCTTCGCGCTTATTTTTTTGAAAAAAGGGAGGTGAAGTCTACATGGCAACCACGCGTCTTATCCCTTTGCACACGGGCAAAGGGCGAAATTTCGGCAAAGCAATCCGCAACGTAATCGGGTATGTGTCTAATCCGAAAAAGACGCATCAAGGCGAACTGGTGACGGGCTTCGGCTGTAATCCCGAAACGGCGGACGGAGAGTTTTTACTCATGAAGCGCGAGTATATTGCGCGGACAGGACGGCTCAGAGGAAAGGATGATGTGATTGCGTATCATCTGCGCCAATCCTTTGTGCCGGGTGAAATTACGCCGGAAGAAGCCAATCGAATTGGCTGCGAGCTGGCAAGCCGATTCACGCACGGGCAACATGCCTATGTTGTAGCCACCCACGAGGATCGCCGACATGTGCATTCACATATTATTATTTCGGCGGTGAATCTTGATTGTGATCGGAAGTTTCGCAATTTCTGGGGCAGTTCAAAAGCCATCCGGCGGCTCAGTGATACATTGTGCATCCAGAACGGTTTGTCGATTATCGAGCAGCCTAAGGGACATAGCAAGAGCTATAATAAGTGGCTGGGTAATGAAGCGAAAACCTCTCAGCGGGATGGACTGCGGGAAGCGATTGATGCTGCATTGGCACGCCAACCGAAAGACTTTGAGGAATTGCTGACCATGCTCCAAAGAGGCGGATGGGAGGTTAAAAGGGGAAAACGAATCAGTCTGAAAGGAAAAGGACAAGAGCGGTTCAAACGACTGGATTCGCTGGGAGAGGACTATTCGGAAGCGGCACTTCGAGCGATAATCGCAGGCGAGAAAGAGCATCATCCAAGAGAAAAGAAAACGGTTCAACCGATGCGGCAGGTCAATCTGTTGGTCGATATTCAGGCAAAGCTGCAAGCTGGAAAAGGCGCAGGGTATGAGCGTTGGGCGAAGGTCTTTAACCTCAAACAAATGGCTCAGACGCTCAATTATCTGTCTGAGAATAATCTGATGAACATTGAGGATTTGACGGCGAAAACGGATGCGGCGATTGCACGGGTTCACGAGCTGCAAGTCACGATTCGTGAAACGGAAAAGCGCATGGCAGAACTCCATGCGTTAAAAGGACACATCATCAATTATGTTAAAACGCGGGAGGTTTATGTGGCATACCGTATGGCAGGGTATTCAAAGAAATTTGTCGCGGAGCATGAACAGGAGATCAGACTGCATCAGGCGGCAAAGGAGGCTTTTTCGGCACTTGGTAAACAGAAGATACCGAAGGTAAAAGAGATTCAAGCTGAGTATGATGCGCTGAGAGAGAAGAAAAAGCAGGCATATGCAGCGTATCATCAGGCGCAGGATGAAATGCAGCAGCTGTTGACGGTACGTGCCAATGTGGAACGGATACTTGGCATCGAGGAAAAAGAAAAAGGACAGCAGATAGAGAAGAAAAAAGAGCGTTGATGGCGTTCTTCCGTCTTGAAAAAGCGCACCGAAGGGTGCGCGCAGCCGCATGACTTGTCATGCGAAAATGGGGTTTGGGGAAGATTTTCCCCAACAAGCAAAGCGCCTCTGGATAACCAGAGGCATTGCTTGCCATGATTGCAACAAATACCTCTAAAGCGTCGTGGATTTGATATTATCGGTATTCGATGGTAAAATAAGAATAATTGGCTCGCTTGCTGTGTGCATCCCGCATAGCAGGCGAGCTTCTTTTTGTACATGGGATTTTTGGAAAAGAGAGAAACAGAAAAAGCGGCTAGAAATTCATGGATACAAAGCGATTTCTTTCGATTATAAAGATTGGTAGTAGTCAATGAGGGCTTGCAAGAGAAAACAAAAGAATAATTCAAAGAACTGAAATAGAAGTATCAAAAATTACAGTTTTTTACGTCATAGAAGTGAAGGATGAAATGTGCGTGTACAGTTTGAAAAACAGATAGGAGGAACGAGGATGAAAAGATTCGCGGGGATGATGGGTGCGTTACTTTTGATGCCGACGCTGGCATTGGCAAACAGCGATATGGTTTCCATTTACGAACTGCGTCAGCAGGGTGAAGCTATGGAACGGTGGACGCAGACTTATGAAACGCCGAACGGCAAAGTAAGCGTAGACATACCCATTATTGTGCCTGAGGTGGAAAACGTGCCGATTTTACAGGTAAGCGCGGTAATGGGAAAAGACGTTGCGGAAGAAAGAGGATTGCCCAAAGCCGCAGATCAGGAGAATGCGGGCGCGGGTATCTTCTATGATGACTTTGATATTCTTTCCAAATTGAACACGGATGTGGATGACGCCGCGATGATTTTCTGCGCAAATCCGGAGGAAATTGATTTAGCATTTTTACAGGTTTCGCATAATGATCCTAATTCAATGCGCAGGGGAAGCTGGGATTACAGCAGCGACTATTATTACTTAAATGAAGTGAATCCGGAAATGCTGTTTGCGGAAGAAAATGACCAGCCGCTGTCTGCGGCAGAGGATGTGCTGGCGGTTTTGCTGCAAAACTGTTATGGAAACGAGAATGCGGATTATGACGTGGATTATGTAGAAGTGCGAGGCAGGGCAAGGAAGCGCGCAGGACGGACAAAGAATGATTTAGGCGCTTACAAAAAGGATTATCCGAAAGGGACTTATTATATCAGCTTCAGGCAGAAGATCGGAGGACTTCCGGTCTATATGGAGATCGGGCAGAAGATGTTGACCACGGATAAAACTCATGTTACACAGGAAACGGCGCTCAAATGTTCCAGAGTCAGTTGGATCAACATCAATGGATTGGAATATATGGATGGAGCATCGTTTATGTTGAATGCAACATGGATGATGGAAGAAAAGAAGATTCAGGAGGATGTGCCGCTTGCAACGCTTGATGAAGTGATACAGGCGCTTGAAAAGAAGATCGAGGAAGGTTATATCCGCGATATCTATGCGCTCAGGCTTGGCTATGTCTGCTATTTGGATGATACCTCTCCGGATACCTATACGCTCTATCCGACTTGGGTCTGCGATTGCATCTACGCCAATTCGCCGCGTGAACAGATTATGAAAAATATTGTGACCGATGCGTTCAGAGAGAATTTCAGGTATGAACAGATTGCAGTGGATGCACAGACATGCGATATCCAAGCGGGATGGATAGATCGAGATGAAGGACTGTATCATGCCGAACCGATGACGTGGGGGAAAATGCAATGAAGAAAATATTGTTTGCACTTTGCGTGCTGCTTCTTGTCCCGACGCTGACATTGGCAAACAGCGACATGGTTTCTGTTTCCGAACTGCGCCAACAGGTTGAAGCTATGGGGCGATGGACAGCAAGC